>Ga0114966_10001329_pt1 | contig 23022 bp, 17 predicted proteins | sample M_130207_XF_Meta_FD_87029 | JGI IMG/M metagenome (GOLD analysis project Ga0114966, IMG submission 87029) | Freshwater microbial communities from Lake Montjoie, Canada to study carbon cycling - M_130207_XF_MetaG | ecosystem: Environmental > Aquatic > Freshwater > Lake | place: Lake Montjoie... | reverse complement strand
CGCAGTTCCTCGAGGATGTGCGTCATCTTCTCGTAGGTCAGCGGGTAGTTGGCCTTCACCGCCGCGTGGCAGGCCGTGGTGGCGGCTATGCGCTGCAGCGCCTCCTGCACATGCGTGCCGCGATCGAGTCCTTCCAGGTCCTCGGCAAGCGCCAGCAGCGCCTGCGCGCTTTCCTCGGTGCTCAGCAGTAACGGCACGGCAGACACCTTCAGCGTCCCCTCACCAAACGGCTCCACGTCGAACCCGAGACGCGAGAGGTCTGCGGAGCGCTCGGTCAGCGTCTGCTGCGCGGCCGCCGGCATGTCCATCAGCAGCGGCACCAGCAACCGCTGCGACTGCAGGTTGCCGCGCGTCAACTGCTGCATCACCCGTTCGAACAGCACGCGCTCGTGCGCCACGTGCTGATCGATAATCGCAATCCCCTCGTCGTCGATCGCGATGATGAAGGTGTCGCGGAACTGCCCGAGTGGAATCATCGGGCGGACCTCGGAGACCGCCGTCCCTGCCCCGCTCGCCATCGCGGCCGCGGCCGCGGCGAAGCCGCCGTCCGGATCTGCCGGTGTCGCCTCCGCGGTACCCGCACCGCTCTCGAGCGGCGATGGCCCGGGCAGCGGCGCCGGGTACGGCATGCTCGGGTACGGCTGCCGCGGCGCAGCGCCAGGCACCCACCGGTTCGGAAAACTGCCGCCGCCGAGAATGCCAGGAATCGCCGGGGCGAACGGCTTCGACACCAGCGTGTCCTGCGTCAGTTGCAGGTTCGGCACGCCGCCGGCGCCGAGCGCGTCCATCAGGCCGCGACGTACCACTTCGTGCACCAGCGACTGTTCGCGGAAGCGGACCTCGGCTTTCGTCGGATGCACGTTCACGTCGAGCGCGTCGGCCGGCATCTCGAGGAACAGATGCACCTCGGGGCTGCGCTCCTTGATCGACGCCATGCTGTAGGCGTCGATGATGGCGTGCGCGATGGTCTTGTCCTTGATGATGCGCCGGTTGATGAAGACGTTCTGCGGCCCGCGAGTGGGCCCGTGTTCAGCCAGCGCCGCGATGAAGCCGAACATCAGGATGCCGCCCGCCTCCTTGCGCACCTCGAGCAGGTCGGAGCGGTCGCCGTAAAGCTGATAGAGCCGATCCTTCAGCGTGCCCGCGGGCGGGCACTGCAGCACGGTGCGCGGTCCGCTGGTCAGCGTGAACCCAATCTCGGGATAGGCGAGCGCCAGCTGCGTGGTGATGCGCGAGACCTGCCCAGTCTCGGCCCCGTCCGACTTCAGGAACTTCCGTCTCGCCGGCAGATTGTAGAAGAGGTCGTTGACCTCGACGACCGTGCCTGGCGCGGCCGGCACTTCCTGCTCGGCCGCAATGAGGCCGCCGTTCACACGCACTTCGGTGCCGCTGTGGCGGTCGCGCGTGCGCGTCCGCAGCGCGAAGTGCGAGACGGAGGCGATCGACGGCAGCGCCTCGCCGCGGAACCCGTGCGTCAGGATGGCGGCGAGGTCGTCGGCCCTGCGGATCTTGCTCGTGGCATGACGCTCGAGCGCCAGCCGCGCATCATCCGGGTCCATCCCCTCGCCGTCATCCTCGACCCGAACCTGCTTCTTGCCGCCGAGCTCGACGTGGATGACGATGCGGCGGGCGCCGGCATCAATGGCGTTCTCGACGAGTTCCTTGACGACCGAGGCCGGCCGCTCGACGACCTCACCCGCCGCGATCTGGTTGGCGAGGTCATCGGGAAGCCTGGTGATCCGTCCCACGTCAGACCCAGTGCCGTCTGCGGAAAAACGACAGCATCGAGACGATGATGGCGATGCAGATGATGAGCACCCACCAGAACTGCGCCACGTCGCTGCCCGGGAACTGCGGCAGGTGCACGTTCATGCCCCAGACACCGGCAACCAGCGTCAGCGGCATGAAGATGGTCGACACCACCGTCAGCACCTTCATCACCTCGTTCAGCCTGTTGCTGACGTTCGTGAGGTAGGCGTCGAGAATGCCGGTCATGCGGTCCTGGAACATCGTCGCGTCGTCGTTCAGCCGCTGCAGGTGATCGAATACGTCGCGGAAGCGGAACGACATGTCGGTGCTGATGTCGACGAAGTCGCGGCGTGCCAGCCGCGCCATGACGTCCCGCTGTGGCGTGATGATCCGGCGCACGCCGCCGACCCGTCGCTTCTCGTTGAGGATCTGGCGGATGACCTCGGGTGTCGGGTTGTCGAAGACCGCCGACTCGAGCTGGTCGAGCCGGTCTTCGAGCTTCTGCATCTCCGGACCGTAGTGGTCGACCATCATGTCGACGATGCGGTGGAAGAGCCCAACCGGCCCCTCCGCCATCACCTTCGGGTTGCGCACCGCGTTCTCGTGCAGTTCGGCGATCGACCGCGAATCGCCGTTGTGCACCGTCACCAGGTAGTTCGGCCCGATGAAAAAGTCGATGTCGTGCGTGCTGAAGGTGCTTTCCTCGGTCTGGAAGGCAATGCCGTGCAGGATGGCGTAGAGATAGCCGTCGTACGCCTCGATCTTCGGGTAGTGCAATTCAGCGCGGGCATCCTCGACTGACAGCGGGTGGAACGCGAACGTGTCGCTGAGGATGAGGAGCTCTGGAATGGACGGCGCGGCGAGGTCCACCCAGACGAACGTGCTCGAGGCCGGATTCAGCCAGCCACGGTCGATGCTGGTGACCTGTTCGGTCTGACCGTTGCGATTGATGTAGATGGTAACCAATGGGCTCTAGGCTCTCGGCTTCAGGCTTCAGGCCACGCGCTCTCGGCTCCGGGCTCACGCCCAGAGCCGAAAGCCCGAAGCCCAAAGTCTCGAGTTAATCGCCCACCTTCACCGACAGTGCCGCCTGGGCCGCCGCGAGGCGGGCCACCGGCACACGGTAGGGCGAGCAGCTCACGTAGTCGATACCGGTCTTCTCGAAGAAGTGGATGGACGCCGGGTCGCCGCCGTGCTCACCGCAGACACCGATCTTGAGATCGGGCTTGGTGCTGCGTCCGCGCTCGACGCCCATGCGGACGACGGCGCCGACACCTTCGACGTCGATCGTGGCGAAGGGATCCTTGTCGAGGATCTTCTTCTCCTGATAAACGCGCAGGAACTTGCCGACGTCGTCGCGCGAGTAGCCGAAGGTGAGCTGGGTGAGGTCGTTGGTGCCGAAGGAGAAGAACTGGGCTTCGGCGGCCACCTGGTCGGCGGTGACGGCGCCACGCGGCACTTCGATCATCGTGCCGACGAGGTACTTCACCTTGATGCCCTGCTCCTTGATGACCTGCGAGCAGACGCGGTCCACGACCGCCTTCTGGTCGCGCAGTTCCTTCACGTGGCCGACCAGCGGGATCATGATCTCGGGAACGATCTTGAGCCCTTCCTTGTTCAGCCGGCAGGCCGCTTCCATGATGGCGCGGGTCTGCATTTCGGTGATCTCGGGATAGGTGATACCGAGGCGGACACCGCGATGTCCGAGCATCGGGTTGAACTCGTGGAGCTGCTCCACACGGGCGAGCAGGCGACGCTTCTCTTCGAGCTCTTTCTTCTTGCCGGTGCCCAGTTCGAGCTTCGCGATGTCGACCATGAGGTCTTCGCGCTTCGGCAGGAACTCGTGGAGCGGCGGGTCGATGGTGCGGATGGTGACCGCGCACCCCTTCATCGCCTTGAACACGCCGTAGAAATCCTCGCGCTGCAGCGGGAGCAGCTCGTCGAGCGCCTTGCGGCGATCGGCTTCGTTGTCCGCGAGGATCATCTTCTGAACGACCGGGATGCGCCCTTCACCGAAGAACATGTGCTCGGTGCGGCACAGCCCGATGCCGCGTGCGCCGAAGGCGTAGGCGATATCAGCCTGATCCGGCAGGTCCGCGTTGGCGCGGATGCCCATGCGGCGGAACTTGTCGGACCAGCCCAGGAGCTTGTCGAAGCGCTGGTAGATCTCCGACTCCGACGCCTTGAGCTGGCCGTTGATGACCTGCAGGATTTCGCTCGGCTTCGACGCCACGCGCGCCAGCTTCACTTCACCAGAGAGGCCATCGAACGAGATCCAGTCGCCTTCCTTCACCGTCTGGCCGTTCACATGGAACTGCCGACCGTGCTCGTCCACCTCGATGCCGCCGGCGCCGACGATGGACGGCTTGCCCATCTGACGGCCAACCACGGCGGCGTGTGACGTCATGCCTCCCGTCGCCGTCAGGATGCCCTGCGACACGAACATGCCGTGGATGTCGTCCGGCACCGTTTCGCGGCGAACGAGGATGACCTGCTTGCCCTTCTGGGTCCAGTCGACGGCATGGTCCGCCGAGAACACCACCTGGCCGCTCGCCGCACCGGGCGACGCCGGCAGCCCCTTGGTGGCCACCGGAATCTTGTTCCACTCTGCCGGGTCGAACCCTGGCGCCAGCAGCTGGTTCAGCGATTCCGGATCGACCAGCAGCACCGCTTCCTTCGGCGAGATCAGGCGCTCGGCCGCGAGGTCGGTGGCAATCATCACGGCCGCGTGGCCGGTGCGCTTGCCGCTGCGGGTCTGCAGCATGTAGAGCTTCTCGTCCTGAATGGTGAACTCGAAGTCCTGGATGTCCTTGTAGTGCCTCTCGAGGCGCGTGGTGATGGTGCGCAGCTGCTTGTAGGCCGCCGGCATTACCGCTTCGAGCTGCGTGATCGGCTGCGGTGTGCGCACGCCGGCCACCACGTCCTCGCCCTGGGCGTTGATGAGGAATTCGCCGAAGAACTCCTTCTTGCCGGTGGCGGGGTTACGCGTGAAGCCGACGCCCGTGCCCGAGCGTTCGCCGGTGTTGCCGAACACCATCATCTGGACGTTGACCGCGGTGCCGATGTGGTCCGGGATGTCGTAGATGCGGCGGTATTCCTGTGCGCGCGGGTTCATCCAGGAGCGGAACACGGCGTCGCGCGACGCCTGCAACTGGTCCATCGGATCCTGCGGGAACGGCTTGCCGCTCTTCTTCTTGACGACCGCCTTGTAGCGCTCGACCACTTCGCGCAGCGCCGCTTCATCGAGGTCGGTGTCGAGCTTCGCGCCGCGCGCGGCCTTCACCCCCTCGAACTCGTGCTCGAACGCCGCCTTCGGAATCTCGAGGACGACGCTGCCGAACATCTGCATGAAGCGACGGTAGCTGTCGAACGCGAACCGGCCATTCTGGGTGCGCCGCTTGAGTCCTTCGACAGACTGGTCGTTGAGGCCGAGGTTCAGGATGGTGTCCATCATCCCGGGCATCGAGAACTTGGCGCCCGAACGCACCGACACCAGCAGCGGGTTGTCGATCGACCCGAGCACGGCGCCAGCGGCCTTCTCGAGCTTCTTCAGGTGGTTGGCAATCTCCGCATCGATGTTGGCGGGGATGCGGGCCTTTTCCTGGTAGTAAATGGTGCAGACGTCGGTGGAGATCGTGAAGCCAGGAGGGACAGGTAGGCCGGCGTTGGTCATCTCGGCGAGGCCGGAGCCCTTGCCACCGAGCGTGTCCTTCATCGTGCGATTGCCGTCCGCCTTGCCGTTCCCGAAGAAGTAGACGTGCTTGCCGGCCTTCGCGGCAGTCTTGGTGACCGTCTTCGTGACCGTCTTCTTCTTGGTCGCCGCAGCCTTCTTGGGGGCGGCGGGCGCTTTCTTCTTAGCAGCTTTCTTGGCCATCAGCGACTCCGTCGAACGTCGTAATCGGAATAAGGAAGTGTGATTGTAGTGCAGGGGCTCAGGCCTGCTTCGAGTCTTCGGACGCCAGTTCTGAAATGTCTCCGCCAGTCATCAGGATCGTATCCCGCAAAGTCGTGAGCAGCGCCAGACGTGCGTCGCGCAGGGCCGGTTCCTCCGCCATCACCAGGACGTCGACAAAGAACCGATTGACCGGCGCGTGCAGGTGCGCGAGTTGCGTCATCGCATCGAGGAACTTCTCATCCTTCAGCGACTGGTCAATGCGAGGCCAGCGCTGTTCCAACTCGGCGAGCAACGCCTGTTCCGCCGGCTCCCGGAGGGCCGCCCGCAGTCCGGCGAAGTCGGTCGGCGTCGACGGTCCTGGGGTGAAATCGCGGGTGATGTTCTTCACCCGCTTGAACAGGGCGGCGAGCCCTTCGAAGCCGGCCGACTTGCGGGCCTGCGACAGGGCGTGGACGCGGCGGAGCAGGTCGTACGGCTTCAGCGTCGATGGATCCGCGGGCATTCCAGCCCGAATCTCGTCGTACTTGAAGCCACGACGCTCGAGCAGGTGCGCCTCGCGCTCGCTGAAGAACTCGAAGACGAGCTGCCGCCACCCCTCGCCCTGCGGCGTGAGCACCCCGCGATATCCCTCGAACGCCTGCTCGACGAGGTCGCGCACGGCCACCGCGCGGGCGACACCGGTCGTCGCCTGCAGGTCGGTCAGCATCTTCGTGACGGCCTGGGCGGCGCGGCGCAGGCCGTACGGATCCCGCGATCCGGTGGGTTTCTCCCCAGCGGCGAACAGGCCGACGATCGTATCGACCTTGTCGGCGAGCGAGACGGCCGCCCAGGTGACCGCTGCCTGCCCGAGCTGCGCACGCGACGGCGCGGCGTCGGCGTCGACACCGATCGGCAGGTAGTGGTAGTAGATCGCTTTCCACACCGCCTCGGGCTGCCCTTCCTCGCGGGCATAGATGCCACCCATGGTGCCCTGGAGTTCCGTGAACTCGCGCACCATGTCGGTGGTGAGGTCGGCTTTGGCCAAGCGTGCGGCGCGCGCCGCCTGGTCGGCGATCTCGGTGCTGGCGCCGAGCGCCTCGGACGCAATCCACCGCGCCAGCCGTTCGATGCGCGTCGCCTTCTCGCCGTAGCTGCCAAGCTTCTTGTGGAACAGCAGCGTGCCGAGCCGCTCGAGCCGCGATTCCAGAGTCGTCTTGCGGTCGGCTTCCCAGAAGAAACGCGCATCGCGCAGCCGCGCCGACACCACGCGCTCCGCGTTGCGAGCGATGGTCCGTTCGTCATCAGGCTCGGTGTTGACGACCGCGAGGAACGCGTTCTTCAACTTGCCGTCCTCGGCTTCGACCGGGAAGTAGTGCTGATGATGAATCAGTGTGGTCGTGAGCACTTCCTCTGGCAGTTCGAGGAATTCCGGACTGTAGGTGCCGGCGACGACCGACGGGTACTCGACCAGGTCCGGCACTTCGGCCAGCAGCCCCGATTCCTGACGCACCATGCGGCTGACGCGCCCCTGCAGGCGCTGCGCTTTCGCGTCGAGCTCACGGGCAATCTTGTTGTGCCGCTCGCTCCGCTCGATGACGACGAAGTTCTCGAGCAGCCGGGCCTTGTATTCGTCGAACGACCGGACCTTGATGGCGCGGCCGGCGCGGCCGCTGGTCGTGAGAAAGCGGTGCCCGTAGGTGACCGCCCCAGACGTGACGTCCTGCACCGAACTGCTCTGGGCGCCAGGCGTACGCGCAATCGAGAACGGCACGACGCGGCCGCCGTAGGTGAACAGCAGCCAGCGAATGGGACGGCCGAACAGCAGTTCGCCCTTGCCGTCCTCGAGCATCGCGTCCCAGTGCATCTGCTTCGGAAAGGTGAGGCTGCGCAGCGTGCCGCCGAGCACCGACGGCAGCACATCGACCGCCGCCTTGCCGCGCTGCTTCCTGCGGAAGGCGAGGTAGATGCCCTTCGGCGTCTCGATCCGTTCAAGCAGCGACACCTCGGTGCCGCTCTTGGTGGCAAAGCCCAGCGCCGCCGGCGTCGGCGTGCCGTCGTCCTTGAAGGCCGCCGAGACCGGAGGCCCGGTCAGCACTTCTTCGAGGTCGGTCTGGCGCTCGGCGAGCTTGGCGATGCGGACGGTCAGGCGGCGCGGCGTGCTGTAGGTTTCGGCCGGCGCTTCCGGCGCGAGGCGATGTTCCTTCAGCTGCGTCAGCACCACCTCGCCCACCTGGTTGGTGAGCCCGGGGAGCCAGCTGGCCGGGAGTTCTTCGCAACCGATTTCGAGGAGCAGTTCGCGGTCCATCTCAGGCCGTCACTTTCCCGGCGCCGTCGCCGACATAGGCCTTCGCGATCTGCAGCGCGAGCTGGCGCACCCGGAGGATGTAGGCCGTGCGTTCCGTCACGCCGATGCTGTTGCTCGAATCGAGGATATTGAACAGGTGCGAGCACTTCAGGCAGTACTCGAGCGCCGGCAGAACCAGGCCGCTCTTGAGCAGCACCTCGGAGAAGCCGTAGTTGCGGTCGAACATATCCCGGTGGAACGCGCCGAAGTCGGCCTTGGGCAGGTCGATCTGGCCGAAGACATACGTCGACTGCTCGACTTCCTCGCGCAACCGGACGGCCCCATATTTCACGCCCGCGCCCCATTCGAGGTCGAACACGCTCTCGACCTTCTGCAGCACCATCGCGATGCGTTCGAGCCCGTAGGTCAGCTCCGCCGAGATCGGGGCGAGTTCGATGCCGCCGGCCTGCTGGAAGTAGGTGAACTGCGAGATCTCCTGACCGTCGAAGAGCACCTGCCAGCCGATGCCCCACGCACCGAGCGTGGGCGACTCCCAGTTGTCCTCCTCGAAGCGGATATCGTGCTGGCGGGGATTGATGCCGCACGCCTCCAGACTCTCGAGATAGAGGTTCTGGACGTCGTCCGGCGCCGGCTTGAGGATGACCTGGAACTGGTGGTGCTTGAAGACGCGGTTGGGATTTTCGCCGAACCGCGCGTCGGCCGGACGGCGGGACGGCTGGACATAGGCGACGTTCCAGTGCTCGGGACCGAGCACGCGCAGGAACGTTTCGGGGTGCATGGTGCCGGCCCCCACTTCGAGATCGAGCGGTTGCTGGAGCACGCACCCGCGCGACGCCCAGAACTCCGACAGCCTGAGAATGAGACCCTGAAACGTCATCGTCGCATCTCGCGCAGCACGCGCGCGGACTTCAGTTCCTTTTCGAGGTGCATCGCAATCTTCGCGCGATGCGCGGCTTCCAGTTCTCGCAGCACCGTGACAGAGACCGTCACGTCCTGCAGTCCGAACGGACTGCAGGTGCGCGCCGCGTCGAGGAACGCGCGGGCGCCGGCCGACGCGCGCGGGTCGGCCTCGTACACTCCCTGCAACCGCAAGAGCCAGTACTCGAAGTACCGGGCCAGCGGCTCCACCGCGATTCCGGCCGTCATGGCGTCAACGACAGACGCCCCCAACCGGAACAGCGTTTCATTCGGATCGTTGTCCTGCGCCCACTCGTCGATCAGTTCCGCGAAGTACCCGACATACCCCAGGGCATCGCCTGCCCCTGCGGGGATGCACAGGGGCGACTGCGTCGGCGCAATCTGCTCGACGAACGCCAGGTCCCTGCCTTCACGTTCACGGTAGGTGACCAGTCCGCAAGTCATCGGCTCGAGCGCGCCACCGAAGCGGCGCCGGCTCTGCCGTGCATTCTTGGCCACTCCACGCTTCTTGCCGCGGTCCCTCGTCAGAAAGACCACGATCCGGTCCGATTCACCGAGCGCGTAGGTTCTGAGAATCAACGCCTCGCTGGTGAACAACGGCATTCAGTGATGATTGCTTCACTGTACTCAACACAATCGTCGGAAGCAAAGAGCGCCGAGACGGAGGGTGGCGGTCTGAGGATGGGGGATGGGGGGTGGTTTGGGCACTGCCACCCTCCGACCTCCACCCTCTGCCCCCTTTATTCCCTCGGTCGTCCGACGCCCAACTCCTGCAGGGTGCGGTCGTCCTCGCGCCAGTCGCTCTTGACCCGGACGTGCAGGTCGAGGAACACCTTCGTCGAGAAGAACTTCTCGAGTTCCTCGCGGGCAGCGGTGCCGATGGTCTTGATCATGTCGCCGTTCTTCCCGATGAGGATCGGCTTCTGCGACTCGCGCTCGACGACGATGGTGCAGTACAGCTTCAGCAACCCCTTCGGGTCTGCCGGCTCCTCGAACCGGTCGATCACGACGGCACTCGAGAACGGGATCTCGGCGTGCGTGAACTGCAGCACCTTCTCGCGGACGATCTCGGACGCCATGAACCGCTCGGGCTGATCGGTGAGGTAGTCCAGCGGATAGAGCGCCGGCCCTTCCGGCAGGCGGTCGATGATCGCCCTTTCGAGCCGGTCGATGTTCAGGCCGGTCCCGGCCGACACGGGGATGATCTCCGCGAACGTCCCCTGCCGGCTGAACTCCTCCATGATCGGCAGCAACTTCGGCTTCTTGATCAGGTCGATCTTGTTCAGGATCAGAAAGACCGGCTTGTGCAGGTCCTTCACCATGTCGAAGACGTAGCGGTCGCCGCCCCCGAACTTCTCGTTCACGTCGATGACGAGGCCGACGATGTCCACTTCACTGATGGTCTCGCGGGCCGCGTCGACCATCCGCACGTTCATACGGTGCAGCGGCCGGTGGATGCCCGGCGTATCGAGAAAGATGACCTGCGCATCAGGGTAGTTCTTCACCCCCAGGATACGGTTCCGCGTGGTCTGCGGCTTGTCCGAGACGATGGCGACCTTCTCGCCGACGAGCCGATTGATGAGAGTCGACTTGCCGGCGTTGGGCCGGCCAATAAACGACACGAATCCATTTTTCACAGTATGCGCTCCCCTTCCGGCGCCACCGTAGCCTCGCGCCTGGTAATTCTGACCTTGCTGACCCGCCGGCGATCGACCTCGATCACTTCCACGTGCAGCCCACCGACGTCAACCTGTTCACCCACGGTCGGCACGCGTCCCAGATGCGCCATCAGGAAGCCGCCGACGGTCTCGAAGCCTTCACGCGCGATCTGGACGTTCAGCCGCTGCGCCACCTCGTCGATGTCCACCTTGCCGTTGAAAAGATAGCGGCCGTTCCCTTCATCGACGATCGGCTCGGACTCGACGTCGTATTCATCGCGGATCTCGCCGACGATCTCCTCGAGCATGTCCTCGATGGTGACCAGGCCGGCGGTGCCGCCGTATTCGTCCACCACCACGGCCACCTGCGTCTGCTGCCGCTGGAACTGTTTGAGGAGTTCGGGCACACGCTTGCTTTCGGGCACGATCACCGCCGGACGGAGCAGCGGCGTGATCGGCCGCGAGTCGTCGCGCTGCTGGAACTTGACGAGGTCCTTCACGAAGACGAACCCGGCGATGTTGTCCAGGTTCTCCTTGTAGACGGGGAACCGCGAGTATTCCTGCTCGCGGAACAGCGCCAGCAGATCGCCAACCGTCGCATCGTCCCTGATCGCCACGATGTCGGGGCGCGGCGTCATGATTTCGCGCACGAGCGTGTCGCCGAAGTCGACGATGCTCTGGAGCAACCGGCGCTCCTCGCCCTCGATGATCCCCTCGTCAGCGGCGCTGTCGATGTAGGCGCGGGCGACGTCGGACGGGTCGCTGTCCTGCTCGTCGTTGCTGGCCGGCGACGTCTTCCGGGCTGGCACGGCGCGCGAGGTCCAGGTGGCAATCGGGCCGAGCAGCCGCGCGACCGGCCGGAACGACGGCAGCATCGCCTCGAGCACCCGTTCGGGGTCGCCGATGACGAGCAGGCGCGGCAGCACCACCAGGGAGATGGCGATGAAGAGCACGACGCTGACGAACACGGTGAGGAGCCGCTGCGGTCCGTCGAGTCCGATGCCTCGCGCCAGTAACACCGTGACCGAGGCGGTGACGACGGCCAGCAGCAGGCGCACGGGCACAAACAGCAGGACCGGGTCGTCGAGATACTCGCTGAGCGCGCCGGGGCGCGTGCTGCGCTCGGCGAGCAGGCGGAGCGACAGCCGCATCAGCGCACTGAACGCCGCGTCGATGGTGCCGAGATAGACGGCGGCACAGGCCAGCAGGAAGACGGTAAGCGGAATCATTGCCGTTCGATCAGTCCTTCACGCAGATGCCCCTTGCGGCGCAGGCGCTTCTCGACACGCGCCATCTCACCGTGGTCGGTCTCGTGGTCGTAGCCGAGGAGGTGCAGCAGTCCGTGCAACGCCAGCACCCGCAGTTCAGTGGTCTCGGCATGCCCGGCCGCTTTGGCCTGCCGCCGCGCGACGCCGCGCGCAATGACGATGTCGCCGAGGTGCGGCACGCGAGGTCCGGCTGAAGCCGGACGCCCCGACTGCGAGCGCCCTAACTTCGCGTCGTGTCCGGCCTTAGCCGGACCTCCATGAGCCGGACCATCTTCAGCGGGGAACGACAGCACGTCGGTGGCGTCGTCCTTCTGGCGATAGTCGCGATTCAGCGCACGGACCCGCGCATCGGTGACGACGGCGACACTGACCGTGCCGCGCGCCGTGGCCGGCGCCACCTCGGAGAGCCAGCGTGCCAGCGAGCCACCGAGCGCCCGTCCCCGTTCATCGGAGACGCTCACCTGGAGCCGTGCACGCACGCGACGTTGGTCGCCAGGTGCCATGGTCAGGAGGTGGACGGGGCGGCGGAGGGCGCCTGGCGAGCGCTGCCGTTGCCGTTGGAATACGCGTCGTAGGCCTTCACGATCTGCTGCACCAGTTTGTGACGCACGACGTCGCGGTCATCGAAATGGATGAACTCGATCCCCTCGATGTTCCCCACCACCTTGATCGCCTCGATCAGACCGGACGGCCGCCCGGTCGGCAGGTCGATCTGCGTGATGTCGCCGGTGATCACCGCCTTCGACCCGAAGCCGAGGCGCGTCAGGAACATCTTCATCTGCTCGGAGGTGGTGTTCTGCGCCTCGTCGAGGATGACGAACGAGTCGTTCAGCGTCCGGCCGCGCATGAAGGCGATCGGTGCAATTTCGATGGTGCCGCGCTCGAGATAGCGCGCCACGCGCTCGGTGTCGAGCATGTCGTAGAGCGCGTCGTAGAGCGGACGCAGATACGGGTTCACCTTCTCGGTGAGGTCGCCCGGCAGGAACCCGAGTTTCTCGCCGGCCTCGACCGCGGGCCGCGCCAGGATGATCCGGCTGACCTTCTTGTTCACCAGGTACGACACCGCCTGCGCCATGGCCAGGTAGGTCTTGCCGGTGCCGGCCGGGCCGACGCCGAAGACGATGTCGTTACCGTCGATCGCCTCGAGGTAGCGGCGCTGGTTGATGGTCTTCGGGGCGATGCGGCGCTTGCCCGCCGGCGTCACGCTCCCCTTCAGGAAGTGCTCCTGCAGGTTCACCGCCGGGTCGCGCGCGACGAGCTCGGCCGCGATCTTCACGTCCGAGGTCGACACCTTGTAGCCCTCGCGCATGAGTGCCGCGAGCTGGTTGACGACCTGGTTCAGCTTTTCCTGGCCGCCGTGGTCGCCATCGACGACCAGTTCGTTGCCCTGGGTGCGGATGCGGACGCCGAGCACCGACTCGAAGTGTTTGAGGTTCTCGTCGTACGTCCCGAAGAGCGTCGGAGCAGCGTCTTCCGGAACGGTAATTCGTCTCATCAACGCACCAGGGCCAAACCAGTATGCATACCGCGCGCTACTTCGAGCTCTTCAGGTGGAGTTCGCGGAGCTGCTTCGGGTCGACCGTCGACGGGGCGTCGGACATGAGGTCGACCGCCGTTGCCGTCTTCGGGAACGCGATGACCTCGCGAATCGACGCTTCGTTGGCGAGGATCGCGATGATGCGGTCGAGCCCGAGCGCAATCCCGCCGTGCGGCGGCGTGCCGTATTCAAGCGCCTCGAGGAAGAAGCCGAAGCGCGACGTCGCCTCCTCGTCGCTGATACCGAGCCGGCGGAAGATCCGCGCCTGCATCTCGGCGGAATGGATACGGATGCTGCCGCCGCCGATCTCGCTGCCGTTGAGCACGAGGTCGTAGGCCTTCGCACGAACCGAGCCCGGGTCGCTCTCGAGCTTGTCCATGTCCTCGTCCATCGGCGAGGTGAACGGGTGGTGCATGGCATACCAGCGGCCGTCTTCGCCGCTCCACTCGAGCAGCGGGAAGTCGGTCACCCAGAGCACTTCGTACTTCTCGGGGTCGAGCAGGTTCTCGCGCTTCGCGACGGCGAGGCGCAGCTGGCCGAGCAGCGATGAGGTGTTGTCGGCCGGGCCGCCCGCGAGCAGCACGAGGTCGTCGGCAGTGGCGCCGATGCCGGTGATGGCCGCACGCAGCGAGCCCTCGCTGAGCGCCTTCACCGAGCTCGTCGGCGGTTCACCAGGGCGCACCCAGATGAGGCCGCCGAAGCCGATCTGCTTGGCCTGGTCGACGATGCCGTCGATCTGGTTGCGCGTGTACTTGTTGCCGCCGGGGACCGCGAAGCCGCGGATCACGCCGCCGTCGGCGATGATCTGCTTGAAGACCCGGAACTCAGAATCGACGAACGCCGCCGACACGTCGTGGATCTCCATGCCGCAGCGCAGGTCCGGCTTGTCCGAGCCGTACTTCGCCATCGCCTCGGCGTAGGGCATGCGGCGGAACGGCGCCGGCAACGTCTTGCCGATGCAGGCGAAGATGCGCTGGATGACCGGCTCCATCAGCCCGTAGATCAGGTCGGGCGACGCGAACGCCATCTCGACGTCGACCTGCGTGAACTCCGGCTGGCGGTCGGCGCGCAGGTCCTCGTCGCGGAAGCAGCGCGTGATCTGGAAGTAGCGGTCCATGCCGCCGATCATCAGGATCTGCTTGAAGAGCTGGGGCGACTGCGGCAGGGCGTAGAACTCGCCCGGGTGCACGCGGCTCGGCACCAGATAGTCGCGCGCGCCCTCCGGCGTCGACTTCGTGAGAATTGGCGTCTCGATTTCCCAGAAGCCCTTGGCGTTGAACTGCTCGCGAATGGCGAACGCCACCTTGTGCCGCAGGCCGATGTTGCCCTGCAGGCGCGGACGCCGCAGGTCGAGGTAGCGGTACTTGAGGCGCACGTCCTCGGACACTGGCGAGTCTTCGGCGATCTGGAACGGCGGCGTCTTCGCCTCATTCAGCAGCCGCAGCTCGCGCGCGAGCACTTCGACGTCGCCGGTGGCCAGCTTCGGATTCACCGTTTCGGGCGAGCGGCTCTCGACGAGCCCCTTCACACCGACGACGAACTCGGGACGCAGCTTCTTGGCCTGCGCCAGCAGTTCATCGTTGTCGCGGAAGACCACCTGCGAGACGCCTTCGCGATCGCGGATGTCGATGAAGAGCACGCCACCGAGGTCGCGCACGCGGTGCACCCACCCGAGCAGGGTCGCGTCCGTGTCGAGGTCTGCCGTGCGGAGTGCGCCGCAGGTGTGTGTCCGAACCCAGTCGCCGAGCTGTTCTGCCATTACCTATGTCGCCTCTATGCGGATGCGCCGCGCGATGTCGCGCGCCGCCGTCGCCCGTGGTGCGGCCTGCTGCTGCCGCGTCTGCAAATCGCGCACGGTCACTTCGCCCCGCGCCCGTTCGTCCTCGCCGAGAATGACCAGCATCGGCACGTTGCGGCTCGATGCGTACTTCAAGGACTTGTCGAGCTTCCGGCTGCCGTCCGGGAACAGTTCCACGCGCAGCCGCTCCGCCCGCAGTTCCGACGCCAGCCGCAGCGCATCCGACCGGAGGTCATCGCCCAGAAAGGTGACCATCACGTCCACCGGCACACGTGTGACGCTCTCCGGGAACATCCCGCGCTCGGTCATCACCAGGATGATGCGTTCGAGCCCGAGCGAGAAGCCAGCCGCCGGCACGTCGCGGCCGAGGAACATGCCCACCAGTGTGTCGTAGCGGCCGCCGCCGCCCATGCTGCCCTGCAGCCCTGGGACGGCAATCTCCATGATGGCGCCCGTGTAGTATGACAGCCCGCGCGCCAGGCTCGGGTCGATGCGGATGCGCCCGTGCCCATGTCCGCCGTCCGTCAGGCGGACGATCGTCTCGAGTTCGTCGACCGCACTCGGCCCGGCGTGGTGCTTCTCAACGAACGTCCGCAGCCGCTGGAGCGCCGAGTCGACGTGCGGTAGCTCGGTCGTGAGGCCGGTGAAGAAATCGAGGCAGGCCGTGGTCGCGGCCGGGCTGACGCCACGCGCGAGCAGTTCCGCGCCCACGCCCTCCGCGCCGATCTTGTCCAGCTTGTCGATGGCGGTCAGCGCGTCGCCGTGCAGCGCCTCAGGCACCCCGGCGGTCTCGAGCAGCGCGCTCAGCGCCTTGCGGTGATTGAGGCGGATGACGAAATCGTTGAAGCCGAGGCGGATGAGCACCTCGGACACGGCCCCCATCAGCTCCGCTTCGACCACGGGCGAGGTCGAACCCATCGCGTCGATGTCGCACTGGTAGAACTCGCGGAAGCGCCCCTTGGCGGGCCGGTCGGCGCGCCACACCGGCTGGATCTGGTAGCGCTTGAAGAAGCGCGGCAGCTCGGACTGATACTGCGCCACGACCCGCGCCAGCGGCACGGTGAGGTCATAGCGCAACGCCAGGTCGGCCTCGCCGCTCGCCTCGTGCTCGCCGCGCTTGAGAATCTTGAAAATGAGCTTGTTCCCTTCCTCGCCGTACTTCCCGAGGAGGGTCTCGATGTTTTCGTAGGCCGGCGTCTCGATCGGCTCGAAGCCGTAGCTCTCGTAGACCTCACGCACGACGCGCATCACGTAGTCGCGCCGGCGAACGTCCTCGGGCAGGAAATCCCGGGTTCCGCTCGGCGGCTTGGTCGAAGTCGTGCTCACATGTAATCCAGTCGATAAGCGACGTAACGGTCGGCGTACATCTGGATTTCCACCAGATCCGCGGCGGAGAGCGGACGGCGCACCTTGCCAGGCGCCCCCATCACGAGCGACCGCGGCGGCACCTGCATCCCCTCAGGGAGCAACGTGCCCGCAGCGATGATCGATCCGGTGCCGACGGTGACGCCGTTCAGCAGGATGGCGCCCATACCGATCAGGCAGCGGTCCTCGATGGTGCAGCCGTGCACCACGGCGGCGTGCCCGACTGTCACGTCATCACCGATGATCGTGGGATGCGTGTCCTTCATCACGTGGACGATGGTGCCGTCCTGGATGTTGGAGCGACGGCCGATGCGGATCCGGTTCACGTCGCCGCGAATGACAACGCACATCCACACACTGCTGTCTTCGCCGATTTCCACGTCGCCGATGACCTGCGCGCTGTCGTCGATGAAGGCAGATGGGTGAACCCGGGGCAGTTGTCCCCGGTAGGGCCGTAACATTCAGACTGATTATAGCGGTTCGGGCAGGGCCTGACCGTCCTGACCCTCAGTGCAGTGTCAGCAGGTGATCGCGGATGGCGCGGACCTGCTGCTGGCCGTCCCGGTCGAGCGGCGGGTAGAACGACGCCGGGTAGTCGGGCCAGAACGACGGCATGCGGGTGCCCGGCAGGATGGCGCCGGGGTTCCGCAGCCACGCCAGGATCCACTCCGGCTGCAGACGTTCGTGCGCCCGTCGCAGGTCAGGCGCCAGGTTCGAGGTCGGCTGGTCCTTCGGCACCGCGCCCAGCACGTGGCACTGCTGGCACTTCAGTAACTCGAACAGGGCGTTGCCGCTGGCCGCCGTCACGTCGGGCGTGGTCGCTGCCGGCTTCGGGTTCTCCGGCGCAATGCTGCGGAAGTAGTTCCCCGCCACCTCCACCTCATCGTCTGACAGGCCGAAGGTCGGCATGCGGACCGACAGCCAGGGGCGGATGGTTGCCGGCTGGTGCAGGAAGCGGCGCAGCCAGTCGGGCTGGACGCGCGACCCTTCGGGCGTGAGCAGCGGCGGCCCAAGGGTCGGTTCGGCGACGAGAGCCACGAAGTCGCCGCCGGTGCCCTCGACCGGATGACAGCCGACGCAGTTGCGCTCCTGCACGAACGTGCGGCCGGCCGACTTGGTGAGTTGCCACGGGGTGGTGAGCGCGTGCTGCTCGCGCCGGCGGCCAGAGACGGTGGTGAGGGCCAGCGCCAGACGTGCCGACTCTTCGCCGCCGAGGCGGAAATTGGGCCCGGCATGCGACAGCCCGGTAATCTCCGCCGTCGTCCAATCCTGGCGAGGTCGAATGGGGACCGTCGTCGTCCGCCCCCCGAAGCCGCGCAGCTCGTGGCAGTTGAAGCAGCCGAGCGCATCGATCGCGGCGCGGCCGGCGGCGATGGCCAGCGGCTCACCGCTCAACTGCAGCGTCGACGGCGGCGTCGAGGCGTCGTAGCGGCGTAGCACGGCACGGTAGGCCTCGGCGTCGGTGACGGACGGCGGAGGCGGCGTCAGGCTGGACGGTCCTAGCGTCGTGAGGTACGCCGCGACGTCGGCGGACTCGGCCTCTCCCAGACGCAGGTTCGGCATACGCGTGCCCGGGCTGAAGCGGGCCGGGTCGCGCACCCAGTCGGCCAGCCACGCCAGGTCGGTCTTCGCGGCGAGTCCCTGGAGCGGCGGCCCGAAGGTGCGGTGTATCCCGGCACCCTCGCGCATGGCCTCGCCGGTGACGTGACAGCCGAGGCAGCCGACCGATTCCACGAGCGCCTGACCGCGAGCGGCGTCGCCCCTGGTGCGGGCGACAACCGGCGTATAGCCGTCGCTGTTGGCGAACAGGTACGCGGTGATGGCGTCGATGCTGGCGCGGTCGCCGGCCGTGCCTCCCTGGAAGAACGACGGCATCCAGGTGGCCGGCTTGATGGCGGCCGGGTCCGCCAGCCACGTGCGCACCCACTCGCGCGACAGCTTCCCGCTGATGCGGCGCAGGTCGGGCCCACGCTTCGCCGTGCGCTCGAAGCCCGGCGCTGCGTGGCACGCATAGCAGCCGGCTCGTTCGAAGGTGACGAGCGCCGCGTTCAGCGCCGTGGCGCCGGGCTGGTAGCGCTCGCCCAGGTGACAGGTGGCGCAACCGGCCTCGGTGCGCGCGAGCGGCAGCATGGCGCCAGTCCCCGTTGCGTCGGCCCACGTCCGTAGCGCGGCCGGTTGCGGCCGGCGATCGTCGGCGGCCCGTACGTGACCGGCGCCCGCGAAAGTCGCGGCGTACTCGTCGCCCCTGTGGCACGACACGCAGCCGACCCGCGACGGCGGATGGGGCGACGCGGCGCCGACGTAGGCGCTCAGGCTCGGATGGGTGCGGAACGGCGCGGGATAGCGTTCGAAGCCGGAGGCGGCCACGGCCACGTGACAGCGCTGGCACCCGCTGCCCTGCTCAGCCGAGCGCTCGGAGAAACTGGCAAGCGGCGTGTGGCGCCTGAGGCTGACCAGCGGCGCCCTGTAGACCGACGCGCGGACGATGTCGCGAGTGCCTGTACCGAGCCGCGCCTCGATGGCTGCGGCCTGCGCCTCGAACGCCGTGCGCTGCACACCGGCGGCGCCTCGCGCTTGCGCGCGCAACCGCATCACCTGCCCGCGGTCGGTGGCGCGTGCGGGCTTCGTCTGCTGCGCCAGCGCCACCTGCTGCTGCAGGTCGGCGAAGTGGCGGCGATGCTGTTCAGCGTCGGGCAGCGGACGCGCCAGCGTCCAGAGGACACCGGCGGCGGCGACGACAGCCGCTGCCGTGATGAGGCGTGTGGACCGGAGAGATGAACGCACGCGCATGGATCACGGCGCGATTGGCGATTCGCGATGCTCAGATTCTGGGCAGCGTGACGCCCCGCTGCGCCTGGTACTTGCCCTTCTTATCCTTGTACGACACGTCGCACGGCTCGTCGCCCTGGAAGAACAGCACCTGCGCAATGCCCTCGTTCGAGTAGATCTTGGCGGGCAGCGGCGTCGTGTTCGAGATCTCGATCGTGACGTGCCCTTCCCACTCGGGCTCGAACGGCGTGACGTTCACGATGATGCCGCAACGCGCGTAGGTGGACTTGCCGAGACACACGGTCAGGATGTCGCGCGGGATGCGGAAGTACTCGATGGTGCGGGCGAGCGCGAAGGAGTTCGGCGGAATGATGCAGACGTCGGCCTTGATGTCGACGAACGACTTCGGGTCGAAGTTCTTCGGGTCCACCACCGTGCTATAGAGATTGGTGAACACCTTGTACTCGTCGGCGACGCGGATGTCGTAGCCGTACGACGACACGCCGTACGAGACCACACCCTCACGTGCCTGACGCTCGACGAACGGCTCAATCATGCCGTGCTCGAGTGCCATGCGCTTGATCCAGCGATCCGCCTTGATGCCCATAGTCAGCGTCGAAACCACGCGAGGAGGAGTGTCAGCACGATGCTCAGGACGATGGAAGTCGTGAGCGGGAAATAGAACGAGAAACTGCCGCGTCGGATGGCGATGTCGCCTGGTAGTCGTCCGAGCGGCACACCGAGCATCACCACCACCCCGAGAGCGGCGATGACCAGGCCGACGATGACGAGGGTCTTGCCCACAGGAATTGCAAAGGCGAGTGGGCGGGTGGGACAGGACCGTCAGATAACAGCCCTGCCTGCCCTGCCAGCCCTAGACTAGGTCGATTCCGGCAAAAAAGTAGCCGATCTCGAACGCGGCCGTCTCCGGCGCGTCGGAGCCGTGCGTGGCGTTGCGCTCGATCGATTCAGCGAACTCCTTTCGCATCGTGCCCGCTTCGGCATTGGCGGGGTTCGTTGCACCCATCAGGCTGCGCCACTTCTTGATGGCGTCCTCGGCTTCGAGCACCAGCACGATGGCGGGGCCGGAGGCCATGAACGAGGTCAGGCTGGCGAAAAACGGCCGTTCGCTGTGCACGGCGTAGAACCCGCCGGCCTGCTGGTCGGTCAGGTGGATACGGCGCATCGCGCGAACGGTGAACCCTTCGTCTTCGATCCGCTGAAGAATCCGGCCCGCGAGCTTCCGCTCGACGGCGTCCGGCTTGATGATGGCAAGCGTACGCTGAGACATCTCGCGATTATACACAGGGGAAATCGCGAATCTCCATTCGCGAATCGCGGAAGTTTCTGCGAGGGCACACGGCGAATGCTCGAACTACTGGGGAGTCAGACAGCGGCGCCGGGATGACCGGCGCGCCGGCCGCTGAGATTGTCCGCGAGGCACGCGAAGTCCTCGCCAGCTTCATCGCCTCGCACAAGACCGTCGCCGCCAACCTGAACCAGTCGTCAGACCGCCCCAGATTCGCGATTGCCGATGATCGCCTGCTTCGCGTCACCGTAGTGCGTCCATGATCTCAGTCAGCGCTGCGCGGCTCGGCCGCGTGCGGTCCAGTCCGAGGTTGGCGAGCGGTTCCTCCACCACGTTCAACTGGTCGAGGAAGTCCTCGCGGTCGGGCTCGATGTAGATCAGACCGGTCGGGTACTCGGCGCGGCGTAAGGCCTCGGTGAGATGCGTCAGCGCGGTGATCTTGTCTGTCGGGTCGTAGCCCTCTCCGAGCTTGCGCAGGACCATGGTGGAGCCGTCGTGCAGCTTCACCTCCTGCGCGGTGCCAGGCTCGTAGTCCACGGAGATGTCCTCGAAGAACGGCACGAACGTCACGTCCTCGAGCCGCTCGTCGTGCTCCTTCACGTAGGCGTAGCTCTTGGTCGACCCCTCGTGGTCGTTGAACGTGACGCACGGCGACAGCACATCGATCATCGCTGTCCCCTTGTGCGCCAGCGCCGCCTTCAGCAGCGACAGCAGTTGCGGCTTGTCCCCAGAGAACGAGCGCGCCACGAACGTCGCCCCGAGTTCGATGGCGAGCGCGCACAGGTCGAGCGGCGGCAGGTCGTTCACCGCGCCAGTCTTCAGGCGCGAGCCGATGTCGGCGGTCGGCGAGAACTGCCCCTTCGTCAGGCCGTAGCAGCCGTTGTCCTCGATGATGTAGAGCATCGGGATGTTACGGCGCATCAGGTGCACGAACTGGCCGATACCGATCGCGCCGGTGTCGCCGTCGCCGCTGACGCCAATGGCGATCAGCTTGCGATTGGCGAGCAGCGCGCCGGTGGCGAGTGACGGCATGCGGCCGTGCACGGAATTGAAGCCGTGCGCGGTGCCGAGGAAGTACGCCGGGCTCTTGCTCGAACAGCCGATGCCCGACAACTTGATTACCTGGCGCGGGTCGACGCCCATCTCGTAGAACGCTTCGAAGATCCGTTCCGAGATGGCGTTGTGCCCGCAGCCGGCACAGAGTGTGGACTTGCCGCCCTTGTACACCTGCGGCTCGAGACCGATGCGGTTCAGCCTCACTGTGGACATGACGTCACTCCCCTCGCAGCATGGCCGCGGCGCGCAGGGTGGCCGACGTCGCGACGACGTGCCCCTCCTGCGCCAGCACGTGGTCGGTGACGAAGCGGGCGTCGAGCGGCAGGCCGTTGTAGTGCCGCACGCTGCGCAGCTTCGCGACGCGCGCCGGCGCCAGGTCGAGCTTCATCAGCTGCAGCATCTGGCCGTCGCGGTTCTGCTCGACGACGTAGACCCGCTCGTGCGCGTCGATAAACGCGCCGAGTGCCTCGGTGAACGGATAGGCGCGCAGCCGGAGATACGAGGTGTCGAGCCCCGCCTCCTCCCGCAGCTGATCGCGGCTCTCCGTGATAGCCCAGTGCGACGTGCCGAACGCGACGACGCCGACCGCGGCGCCGGGCACGGCGACCACCTCAGGTGCCGGGACGAGCGTGCGCGCCGTGTCGAACTTCCGCACCAGGCGGTCGACGTTGTCGAGGTAGTCGCCGGGCCGCTCGCTGTACTGCGCCTTGGCGTTGTGGCCGGAGCCGCGCGCGAAGTAGGCCGGCATGCCGTCGCCGGGCACGGTGCGGTACGGGACGCCGTCACCGTCGATGTCCTCGTAGCGTCCCCACTCGCCGATGCGCTGGCGCAGCTCGGGTGTGAGCCGCTTGCCGCGATTGATCGGTCCTTCCGGATACACGAACGGCTCGGCGGCCCAGTTGTTCATGCCGAGATCGAGATCGAGCATGACGAACACCGGGGTCTGCAGCTGCTCAGTGAGGTCGAACGCCTCCATCGCCATCGAGTAGCACTCCTGCACCGACGCCGGCAGCAGCATCAGGTGCCGGGTGTCGCCGTGAGACAGGAACGCGACCGTCATCAGGTCGCCCTGCGCGGTGCGCGTTGGCAGCCCGGTCGACGGTCCGACGCGCTGCACGTCGAAGATCACGGCGGGCACCTCCGCGTAGTACGCGAGCCCGGCGAACTCCGCCATCAGCGACACACCGGGGCCAGACGTCGCCGTCATCGCCCTGGCGCCGGCCCAGCTCGCGCCGAGCACCATGCCGAGTGAGGCGATCTCGTCCTCGGCCTGGACGATGGCGAACGTGTGCTTGCCGGTCGCCTGGTCGACGCGGTACTTCTTCATGTAGCCGATGAGCGACTCGCAGAGCGTCGACGAGGGGGTGATCGGGTACCACGCCACCACGGTGACGCCGGCCATCATGCAGCCGATCG
>Ga0114966_10001325_pt1 | contig 23043 bp, 25 predicted proteins | sample M_130207_XF_Meta_FD_87029 | JGI IMG/M metagenome (GOLD analysis project Ga0114966, IMG submission 87029) | Freshwater microbial communities from Lake Montjoie, Canada to study carbon cycling - M_130207_XF_MetaG | ecosystem: Environmental > Aquatic > Freshwater > Lake | place: Lake Montjoie... | reverse complement strand
TAATTAATTCTATTTTTTTGTTGCGAATTGTATGGATTTTTGGATCTAAATTTTGAATTGCAATATTTCCTTGATTTGTTGTAATAAGAGTATTTGCGGGGAAACACACATTGGATATTGGGGGTACTTCTGCATTAGGAACTCTAGGTGAAATTGTTAATCTTTTATTGCTAAATGTACTAAAAGTATTTTTATAGATATTACAAATTGATGTTGATGCAGTAGTATGTTGAGGTTGAGTTAAATCTAAAGAAGTATTATTATAAAAACCACTACCGAAAGTAAAACCTATACTTGTAAAAAACAAATCACTTCCAGAAAGAACTCCATAATCGTAATCAACCTCCCCACTTCTAGAATGTCCTTCCAAATATAATGTAACTTTTACATTTGCTTCGCCAGTATTTGGATAATATTCACTATTATAAATAGCAGTAAATGTTTTATTTGGCACATCTTCTTTATAATAAATAGCTCTAGGTAAATTAAAAATTAAATCTGTTGTTAAAAACCATAAACCTACATTACTAGTATTTGGCGAATAAAAAACTCTACCATCTATAAAACTAAAATAACCATTAGTTCCTAAATAAAAATTTTGATAATGCACTCCGTTAAAAACAAAATTATTAGCCAATGTGATTGGGAACACATCGTCATCTAACACACTGCCATCCCAATTAGTTTTTTCTGTATAGCTTGAATCTATATCTGCTAAATTATAGGAGCTGGAATTTGTTAAATAAGTATAATAGTCCATATATATAATTATTATTATTTATTATTTATTATTTATTATTTATCTTTGCGATTCTTATTTCTTTTGTGATTTCCACTCGGTAAATGGTACAAATTTATCATCCTTCCATTCGCCTGTATATGATGGACCTGGACCCTTTTCCATTCTTAATGTTCCTGTTCCTTCTCTTTTGCCTTTGTTAAAATCACCTTCATAAATATGACCGGTTGAATAAGCGATCATTCCGTTTTTACCATGAGGAATACCTTTTTCGCCTCTAATTATGCTAGGACCCGAATAAAACGCGGATTTATTTGGACCAAATTGAGTATCTACCATATATCCATTATCTCTAAATTTTGGCGGGCTTTCTCTTCTTGTTGTTGTTGATTTTGGAGGAGTAGCAATAAATCTTACATCTTGATTTGTTTGAGCTGGGACATAGGTCCTATTTGACCTATTAAATCTATTTCTATCATTTGGATTTATTGTTCGTTTTCTCTCTGGAGTTGCATTACGCATTGTTATTGTTTTTCCTCTTAAACCTTCTGTAAATCCTGAACCTCCTATAGTTTTTCTTTTTCTTATAGTTCTACGTTTTTTGTAATGCTTTTTTGTTTTTGGCATGTATATATATAATATAAACAATTTTAATTAATTTATTATTTATTATTTAAAAAATTGAAATACTTTTTCAAAATTTAATAAAAGCAAACACATTATAATCATCATAGTTTAAATAAAATGCCAGTTAGTACTCGTTCTCATTCAAAAAATGTTTCCTTCAATATTATTGAAATTGAAACAATTAATATTCCGCGCAATTCCAAAGGCTATCCATCTGTTGGTCAACTTAGACCTAAATCTGTTCCAAAGTTTCAAGAAAATAAATATATATCAAAATGTGTTTGTCTAAGTTCAACGATAAATGCATTTATTCAAGCTTCAAATGATTATTTTGAAACATGTGAATATATTGTTGAGAGAAACAAAATTGACGTTTCTGACTTAGAAACCCCACATTTAGACGTATTTAAAAAAATATTTGATTATGTAAGCATTGATATGAGGTTGACATATAATATTAATGCTATGTTTGCTTTATGCAGCTTCCTTATAGACGCAAATATGTGGGAACAATATGAAGAATTTATTATGAACTGCCCTAAAAAATTTATGATATCTTATTCTAATAATTCTGAAAGAACTCCATATGTTCTTCTAGCTCTTAAAAATGTAAATCTGTATAGAGTAAGTAAGTATATAATTGGCTTTGTTGATAAATCAAAGATCAGAGCTTGGAATGAGAGCAGAAATTTATAAATTGTAATTTAAATTTTAATTAATTTTAAGGTGAGGTCACTTGACCAATAACTTTTTTGTTGCATGTATATATTATATATTTTTAGTATACCTTACAAATCATATAATAAAAAAAAAATTGAAATACTTTTATCATTATATTGAGGTCATAAACAGAAAGTAATCACAGTTTTTAAAGCTATTATAACAAATTAAAATGTCATCAAGTGATTGTTTTCGTCGCAATAAAGCAACTTCAAAGAGTTTGGCGGATAAAATTAAAGTATCAAAAGAAATCGATAATAAAAAGGTTAAAGAAATCGATAATAAAAAGGTTAAAGAAATCGATAATAAAAAGGAAAATACAAAAAATACAAAAAAAGATAAGTTTGAGATAAAAGGCAATGCTAAACAGAATAATAATACTGATTCTTCTGGATTGGTTACATTATATTCAGGCAGTGTGGAAGTTGACATTAATGGTAAAACATTGATAAACTCTTCTGATATTGCTATTAATTCTGGCACGAAATATTTTGTTATTGGTAATAATGGAGTTGGAAAGACTACATTATTAAAAAAAATATTCGAAGAATTAAAGGATAAACTTGATATTCTGATGATCGATCAAGATATTGAACTTGAGTCTGATAATCAAACTATTGAGGAATTCATCTTAAAAGCAGATCCAGAATTATTTTATTCTAAGAAACGAATGGACGACCTTGAAAAGATTGAAGAATTGTCAGACGAAGAATCAGACGAATATAATAATTTATCGGATATTCTTTGCCAAAAAGAATGGGATAAGTTTGAAGCTGAATCAAAGAGGATAATAAATGGTTTAGGATTTTCAAATCCTAAATGTTTAGTATCAATATTGTCTGGTGGAAAACGCATGATATTAGCAATTGGTAAAGCATTATTGCGAAAACCAGAAATATTAATATTGGATGAACCTACTAACCATTTAGATTTAGATGTTGTGATTTGGTTAACAAGTTATTTGGAATCATACCGAAAAACATTAATTGTTATCACACATCAAATTGGATTAGTGAATTCCGTTGCAAATTGTGTTTGGTATATTGGTAATCCTGAATTAACAGGAACTAAGTTATATACTATTAGGGGGAAATATGATAATTTACTTCAATTTATTGATAATACTCAAAAAGAATCTCAAAATAAATGGGATAAATTTCAAAAAAAAGTTGAAGAATTGAAGAAAAAATCAACACCAAAGAAGAATGTCGAAGAATTCATTAAAAAGGAAGGTACTAATAGACCTCCCAAGCCTTATGTAGTAAATATTACTTGGGATAATGTAATTCAATTATCAACTAAAAATATAATTGAGTTCAAGGATGTTAGCTTCAATTATGAAGACAAACCTATATATTCTAACTTAAATATGAGTATGGGGATGGGGAGCAGAATAATATTAGTTGGTCCTAATGGATGTGGAAAAACAACTATGTTTAAATTAGCTTGCGAAATGATACAACCTACTTCAGGTCATATTGTTAGAGATGAAAGATTAAGAGTTGGATATTATAATCAACAAATAGTTGATTCTCTTCCTCTTGAGCTGAATTCAATTGAATATTTGCAAACAATTAATGATAAATTAGACCATAACCAATGTAGAACTATATTAGGTAAATTAGGTATTAAAAAGGTTGACGATATGGATTTACCAACTGTAAAAATATCTAATTTATCTGGAGGACAAAAAGCCAGAGTTTCGTTTGCTTCTGTCCAAATGATGAATCCACAATTAATATTGTTTGATGAGCCAACAAACCATTTGGACTTAGAAAGCATTGAAGGATTAATAAAGGGAATTAATAATTTCAACGGAGGTATAGTAGCTATAACTCATGATATGTATTTAATAGAAAAAATTGAAAACGCAAAGATTCATCAAGTTTGCAACAATTCTATCGAACAATTTAATGGTGAATTTGATGATTATTGCTCAAGTGTATTGGAAAAAAAATAAAAATTTGTATTTGTATTTGTATTTGTTATGTTAGTTATATTTTGTAAACCTTTTAATTTATTTATTTTTACTTTTAAAAAAAATTGAAATACTTTTTTATTTAATATAAAAAGTATTATAGTTATAACAAAGTTATCATTCAAAATGTTTTCTGCTCAATATATTAATTCAATCCATATATGTAAAGGTAACCAAGGGAAGTTTTATATTATTGATGGTATTAAATATGATATTCATTTCCCATTAGTTTGGGCTTTGGATCATCATAATTATGAACCATATTATGATGAAGAGACAAACGAAACCTATATCAATGGTAGTGGTCCAAATGAATGCGAAAATTGTAACGCATCTGGTTCTGCTAATGAAGTATTTGTTGGATATTGTTCAACCTGTTTGGAACATGTATATCATGGTAAAAGAGGTGACTATTCAGTGTGTCCTGGATTGCCTATAGCTATTTGGCTATCCGATTCTTGTCTATGGAAGAAATATCCATATATGACTGGAGTAAAATTTGAAGAAATTGGACATAATATTCAAGCAGATGAAGAACGCAAGGAACATAAAGAACACAAAGCAGATGAAGAACACAATAAATATAAAGAAGATTTGGAGGACGAAGAAGAAAGATACAGAGAAGAGAGATATGAAATTCAGCTTGAAAAATTTAAGGATATGTGTTGTATAGATAGATAAATATTATATTGTATTTTGTGACTTGTAACTTTTAATTATATATTTTTTATAATATTTTATATTTATAAATGAGTTTATGTAAATATAAAAATGCTCTTGGTGAGCCAAAAAAAGGAATTCATTCTTATAGATTGTTTGGAGTAGCAATTGTTGATGTTATTATGACTATTATAGCATCTTTTTTTATTTCTTATTTTTTAAAAATATCTTTTATTTATACATGTATATCTTTATTTATTTTAGGAATTTTACTACATAGATTATTTTGTGTAAGAACTACAGTGGATAAATTGTTATTTCCAAATGTTATATAATATTCGATTATTATTTAAATATTTTAACTATATTTTATATATTCAATGAATGTCAGCTTTAAAAAGAAATACTCGTTACAAGATAGATATAATGAGTCTCGTAAAATTTTAGAAAAATACCCCGATAGAGTTCCACTAGTTTGTGAGCGCGCTTCTTCAAGCACGCGCGATTGTCCATATATAGATAAAAATAAATATTTGGTACCAAGAGATTTAACAATTGGTCAACTTATTTATGTAATAAGAAAAAGAATGCGTTTGAAACCTGAAAAGGCTCTTTTTTTATTTATGAATGGAATAATTCCAGCATCTCTGAGTATGATAGGTGATTTGTACGAATATCATAAAGAAAATGATGGGTTTATATATATTACTTATTCATTAGAAAATACATTTGGATAAATTTTTTATTTTTTATTAAAATTGTCTGTAATATTAAATAAATTACAGACAATTTTAACAATTAAAGATATATATATGTATGTTGAAATAGTTAAATCACAATTTCCTTCTTTATAAATTGTTCCCCAAAATGTTGTAGCACCTAATATATTCCAAATTATTTGAAATAATGAGCATAAAATTCCAAATAATTTTGCATAAAGTAATTTTTTTTCATCATTAGTATTATTATATGTTAATGAACAAGCTATACAAATTGAAATTAACATTGATACTAATCCACAAAATCCAGAAATCAATAAATACAACTTCATTGTATAATTTAAACCATCTGGCATTTCATTAATACAAGATTTGTCAGTAAATCCATAATATAAGTCACAAAATACCATAGGAACGAATATTATTACCATAATAACACAAGTACCAAAACTTATAAAACGATTAAGCATTACAGTATCATCTTCTTCTGCAAAACTTGATTGTTTTTTTAATATACCTTTTAATGGAATTTCTAGATAATTTTCTAAAAATTTATCACGTAAATTTGTCTTTTGTGATTCTAAATCATCACTCATATTAATTGTATCTAATCTATCTTCAGACATTTTCTTCTTTTGTTGTATCTTCTAGTTCAAGAACATTATCAAAATCAATTTTTTTTATATTTACATCATGATTCGTTTCATTATTTAAATGTTTCTTCTTAATTTGAAAATATCTTTTATATTTTTTTACACCTTCTAAAGTATAACCATCTGATTTTCTAATTGGTTCCATTTTGTAGTCATAAACGTTCAATATTTGTCTAACTAAATTGATAAGAGGAAATTTTTGCGATTTATCTGCATTTTTTTGTAAGCTTGTCATAAATGATGAGCTATAATTTTTTTTTAATTCTGGAATAAGTTTTTTAACTTGTTCGTATTTATTATCAGATAACAAAACTTCTCTTGGAATAGTTGAACCGTCAACGTCTTTTAATTCGTCAAATTCAAATCCAACCATTTTTAAAACTAATTTACTTTCTTCAACCATATAAAAAAAATTGATTTTATTTCTGTAATTTAAACAGAAAAAATAAAAATTTATAAATGTTTTTTTATTTGATAATATTAAATATTAAACTCTGGAATGCTGTAATTTTCTCCTTGATTAACATACTTTGCAATAATCTTTGGGTTTATTTTATTGCTAATAATATCTTCAGCTTGATAAACATTTGAATTTTTATCAATATAATAAATAATTCCTTGAATGTCTTGAGCAAATACTTCAATTTTTTGGGTTGTATTTTTAGGCTCATCTTGTGCATCAACAGTTCCGTGAGGTGTTCCCTTAAGATGTGTCCCACAATATTCACATCCATCCTTCTTACGTCTTGTGCACTGCTCATTACTTGCTCTTTTTGCACAACACCTGTCAAATATTGGTACAAAATTTTTAACGCGTTTTCTCTTTTGAAAATCTTCCTTGTTGAATGATAATCTGTCATAATCGTAAATGTATTGCAAAAGTTGATTTACTTGTTCATTTTTTGCAATACCCATTTGGGTAGTCTTTTCACGAATACTATCCTTGAAGGTCGTAATATATGATTCTACTTTTTTGTTTAAACGTCTTTCCATATTGTTTTATGTTATATATATAAATGTTATTTCTTTAGTTCAATTTTTTTATATATTAAAAATAACTACTTAAAGACGATGTCATTATTTCATTGGTTTAATAAGTATAATAACGCCAAGCCATAGCATACAAAGTTTCATAGTTTGTCCACACTCCCATATTTTATGTAAATTCATATTCATGTCAGATAATTGTTCAATTAATATCTCATCAGTAGATTTCTTATTTTCTTTAATAACTGTTTTGCTATGTGTATGACAATATCTTTTTATAATTTGCGGTCTTACTAGTCGTTTAAACATTTTATTATTAATTAATTTACGTTTAACTTGTTTAAGGAATATTATTTTTTATTTTTCTTCTTCTTCTTTTTTTTGTCCTTTTTTGGCTCTATTTTTTCTGCTTCGATATGTTCTATTTTTTCTGCTTCTTTATGTTCTTCCAAGTTTATTTCTAATGTTATATTATTTTCTTCTTCTTTTTGAATTTCTTCTTCTTTTTGAATTTCTTCTTCTTTTTGAATTTCTTCGATGTCAATTTCATTATTAATTATTGATTCACATGATGTGTTTATGTTATAAAACATATTTTGTATTTCTTTATTTGATACATTTGATTTCAATGATTTTTCAACATTTGGTTTGCATAATTGTAAAATATTTGAAACTTTATGAACATTTTTTTTGAATATTTCTTTTAAATTTCTTTTATTATCATTTATAATTTTTGGTGATGAATTTTGTGAGCTAACCAAAGTTCCAGACCTTATTCGATTTGTTATACTTTCAAGTGATAAAATGCTACTTAAACTTGAATTTGATTTGTTATCTTCTGTATAATTTTTATCTTCTATGATAAATTCATTATCAGATTCACTTCCTTGAGATTCTGAACCAATTGATTTTTTTATATCTTTTAAAAGATGTGCGTCAATATTATCAATATTTAACTCTTGAATTAATTCGTTTCTTTTGTTTTTATTAATTTCTACAGAATCATCAAAATTAATATCATTATTTATATGAGTATACATAAGTTGAATTTTATTGCTGAAACGTTTTAAGTATTTTGTGTGAAGTTTGTGAAAAAATTCGATATGTGCTATAAACATTATTATTTTCTCTCTCATAACCGTTATATTGAAGTTAAATGATGTAATAAAGTTGTCAATATTTAATCCTATATTTTTCTTTGTCATATGTATTGATAATTCATTTTCTTTATTGTTAAGAAGAGCTATTAAAATGCTTACCAGATTTAATATATTTTCATGTATTTCTAAAACTAGTTCAAATTTATATTCCTTGTAAGGTTCTAAATCTTTGTAAATTGGATAAATATTTGCTCTTGTTATATCTAAAATTTTTTTATCATGTACATTATTTAAAATGTATTCTATAATAATTTTATTTAACTTAAAATATTCACAATACATACGATTATTTATTGCTAAAAATAAACGTTTCATATCATCATATTCAATGTCAATTATTTTACTTTGAAAATTAAATGAATCTAAGCCAAAAACAAACATTTCAGTTCTGTTGTTTTTTACAAACTCAGAATAAAATAACTTAAGTTTATCAATTCTAGTTTGTAATATGTCAAAAATATTTTTTACAGAGTTTCTTATGGTTATAACATTATTAAAATCACTTTTTAATTTTACAAGTCTGGATTCCATAATAAATTATTATATTATATTTTATTGCGTTATTATAAATGGATGAAAGTTTATCTGAAACAAGTGAACTAATAAACTCATTAACAAACGAAGTTGTTAATTGGACTCCAGAACATGAACAAATTCTTATTGAATGGGCTGATAAAGCAATGTGTTACAGATGGCTTCATTCAAAAGCTAATTCAATGTTTAGTTCTTTAAACGCATGGTATACAATTCCAGTTATAGTAATATCTACTCTAACAGGAACTGCTAATTTTGCACAAGAAAGAGTTCCTTTAGGATATCAAAATTATTTTGCTATGATGGTTGGTTCATTTAATATTTTAGCAGGTATAATTACAACAGTTCAACAATTTCTTAAAATAACACAATTAAATGAAGCACATAGAGTTAGCAGTATATCTTGGGATAAGTTTTATAGAAATATTAAAATAGAACTTGCTAAACATCCATCAGAAAGAATAGATGTTAAACATATGATTAAAATGTGTAAAGAAGAATTTGATAGGCTTATGGAAACAAGTCCAAATGTTCCTGAAAAAATTGTGTTGAATTTTAAAAATAATTTTAATGATCAAAAAATGTTTGAAAAAATTGCTAAACCAGAAATTTGTGATATACTTATTCCAACAAATGAATACAGAAATCCTTGGTACACAGATGAAAATAAAACAAAAGTTTTTAATGAAAACATAAAAGTTCAAATAGCAAAACAAAATAAAATAAGAAAAAATTATGAAAATAATAAAAAATTATTTAAGGATTTTATTGCATTATTTATAAGTTTAAATAATCGCGAACCTATGGAATCAGAAATAATTGACAATTTAAAGGATAAAATTGATATAAATACTATTAATAAATTTATTGAAGATAATAAATCTATATCAGTTAAAATTAAAATAAATGATGATTTAAATTTTATTGTTTAGTTTATTAAGTTTTGGGATAATCATTTGGAAGTACTAATATGCATATTATTATAAAAATATAGAATAAAATATAAGCTCCATAAGAAGACTCATCGACTCCATAAAAATTTAATATTTGTGTTAAACTATAAAAAAACACAATCGATAAACCTATTAATGTTATTGGAATCATTTATATAATATTATTTTAGATTATTTAATAATTATTAATTCTTAAAACTTGTATTCTTAAAACTTATATTATTAAATAATCTTCACAATTTTCGTTTATTTTTTTATTTTTTATGTAATGAAAACTTAATGGTATTTGTTGGTTATATTCTTTTAAAACTATTAAAGATATATTTAATATTTTTCCATTATCTAATTCTACATTACCTAAAATAGCACTGTCATACTCTTCTGCCCATTTACCATCATGATCAGATACTCTCATTGTAAGATTCTCTAAATTTTGGTTTAATTTATCATCACATAATCTTTGTTTTTTTATTTCTGATTCGTCTATTGGATCAGTTTGACAATTTTCTATATATTTTGTCGACCCAATAAATAAAGCAAATCTAACTATTCCAGATTTTGTTTCCATATAATTACAATCTTTAAAACAACTAACATAGTCTGTAAAGTAATAATATGGTCCTATTATACTATTTTTATCTCTTTTTGATTCGCCAAAAATGTACGTAAAATTAAGCTTATTTTCTGGTTTTTTTACATACCCAACTACAGGAATTTCATAGCTATCTTCGTTTTTATCAACTAAAAAACAAAAAGACTCATGTAATTGAAAAAAAATTGTAACATCTTCATCAATATTCATATTGCATAATTTTTTATGATTTAAAATTTCATCTAATAATGCTAGCCATAAATTATTATTGCTATAAGTATCATAAATTTGAGTGTTGCAATTTGAAATATCAAAAAATAAATATAAATTATTATTGTTCTCGAAAAATCCATTAAATTCAATATTGTCATTAAATTTTTCATAATCATTTAACCCCATTAATCCAAATAAACAAATTTTTGTAAAATTTATTAGCTCATATTTATCAAAGTTTTTAAATACTGGAACAATTGGGAAATTTAAGGTTTTATTTATAGTTGAGTTTGTCAAAAGAAATTTTAAAAAAGGGAATTTACCATCATTATTAATGTTATAAGGACACATAAATACACAATCATATGTTTCTAATTCCCTAGGTAAATCTAGTTTTAAAATATTGTTTCCTTTATAATTATAATAATTTGGCTCAACAGGATTGTATTCTTCGTTTTCCATATTATAATTATATTTATAATGATTTTTTTAACTTATTTTATTATTTATCTATTTTACGTTTTATTGTTTCTTTTATTTGTTCTTCTCTACTGTCCATAATATGTTTTGATAAATCTTCTGCTATTTTTGGTTCTGATTTATAATAATTTTGCAATGCAGCCAACAATGTTTTACCATTTATTGGTTTTTTTACTTTGCTTGTTTTGTAAACTAATGCACCTCCATTTATATCAAAACAATCTATTTTATTTGTCTTCATAACTGTTACTAGATTTTCAGTTAATAACTTTTTCTTATTGGTTTTGTCTTTTATTTGAGATTTTAGATCAGCTATATCTGTGTCCATTTTTATCCATTCTTTTATGTTATTTACTAATTGTTCTTTTGTTTCCATCTTATTTAATTAATATATTTTATATTTATATTTATATTTTTAATTATGTATAATTATTTTATGTTTCATTTTAAAATGTCTGTAACATATATTTTCTGCAACAATTTTACATCCACATTGGTTTCCTTTATTTGGTCCAGATTTTAAAATTTCAATGCATTCTAAAAATACTTCATTTCCAGACATATCTGTTAGAACTATCGGGCCTAATACAATATTTTCAGTAACAACTTTTGGTTTTTTATTTTTATTTGACTCATCTTTTGCTTTCTTTTTTTCTTCCTTTGATTTCTGTTTTTCTTCCTCTTTCACTTTATTTAACTCTTCTTTTTCTTTTAACTTGGTTTTCTTTGCTTCTTCTTTTATATTATCTTTTATTTCTTGTTTATATTTTTTTACAGTTTGTTTCTTATGATTCCAACAATAATATTTTTCATCTCCATAATTTTCGCCTTGTGTTATACCTTGACAATAATTTATTTTTGAACCTATATTAGAACATTTTAAAAACTTACAATTGCCATAATTAGCTGGATCTGTGTCAACTGGTTCCTTAGGATCAAAAAATACATTTTGAATTAAAAATTCACATGTATTATAATTTGAATTATATGATGATTTATGTGTTTTTATATTTGGGTCTATATAATTGACACCATTTATTTTATTTAATCCTAATTCTTCATAGTAAGGCAATAAACCAGTTTGTTTCTTTCTACAATATGGACACCTTATTTCATTTGTAGATAATTTACTTGTGGTTCCTTCCATACTATTAAATTTCTGTTTATGGTTTTTTAAATCATTATATAGAGGAATATAATTAAAATTATGGCCACATTCCATTTTAAAATAGTTTTCTTTAAGAGGTTGATTTGTAATTAAACATAATTTTTTATCTTCCTCTGTTTTAAATTCATCCTCTTCAATATCTAGGGATTTATATAGCTCTGTAAAAAAGTCTAATCCACCTTCTATGTTGTATTTTGTCATTTATATATTATTATTTGTGTAATATCTTTATATTTTTTATATTTATTAGTTATATTAATGTCGCCACCTGAAGTTTGGGGTCCTGCCGTATGGAGATTATTTCATACATTGTCTGAAAGGTTGAATGATAATGCTTATAATGCTTTATCACCACAATTATTTGGGTTTTTTGTAAGAATTTGTAAATTTTTACCTTGTCCTGATTGTTCAAACGATGCAAGTATTTTTTTAGCAAAAATTAGGTTTTCTAATATAAAAAACAAAATTGAATTTAAAAATACTTTTTACTTATTCCATAATTGGGTTAATGCTAAAAAAAGAAAACCTTTATTTAATTATGGTAATATAAATATTTACTCTAAATATAGACTAGTTGATGTATTAAATGATTTTTATGCTAAATACCAAACCAAAGGAAATATGAAACTCCTTACTGAGTCATTTCAAAGACAATTTGTTGTTAAAGATTTTAATAATTGGATTAAACATACAATAACTGCTTTTGTTCCACCTATTAATATTCCACAACAATTACCTAGAATAATTGTTGAAGAACCAGTTATTATTATGGAAGAACAAGTTGTTACTATTGAAGAACCAGCTATTATTGAAGAACAAATTGTTGTTGAAGAAGAACAAGTTGTTGTTGAAGAAGAAGTACCTGTTGTTGAAGAAGAACAAATTATTGAAACATCAATAACACAGGATGAGTCATTCTGTATTTCCGAAGAACAAGTTATCCTTGAAGAGCCTATTGTAAAATCTACAAAATCTACAAAATCTAAAAAATCTAAATCTAAAAAATAAACATTTAATTATATAAAATGGAGAGTTATATTATTTATTTATGCTTTAAAATATTATTATAAATAAATTTATATGCTGCCAACTAGCGTCCCGTCGCGGAATACTTCGCATTTAAATGTCTGTTCCTTAGGTTGGTAACAAATATCTTTATTGCTTGAGACTTCATTAAAGAATAGGTACTTACCTGAGCCACCAGAATACATTAATGTAACTATCAATGCTGATGACGATAATCCAAGCAATACATTCAAGAATAAATCACCCATTTGTATCACACATTTTTTATAAAGCTTAATAAACATGTCAATAAAGAAATAAGCAATTAATGATATAAAAACCCAGAAATTGGGTGCTCCATTACTAAACATTGGTAATGATAAATACATAATTGTAAATGCAAAGACAAACGCACTGAATGTTGGGTTTCCATATTTACTGTATTGAACAGAAGTGCATATAGTTTTATCGTTTACAATCGGTGTTCCGCCAGCCACCATATAAACATAATTTCTAACAACACAGGCAGCAATAAGAAATCCTAAATATATCAACCCTTTAAAATTTTGAAACATAAAGGACATGCTAGTAATGCTTATTGCGAGTATAATTGGTGAGAAGAAAGAAATAAATACTATAATATTCATAGGTTGAAATAATTGTAATGGACTATCTGAGACTCCACCCATTTTCATTGTTTGATTCATATTATTGTTCATATAATAATAAACAATAATATATTTTTTTAAAGTTTTACTTTATTACTTATCTAAAATTAAATTAAAAACTTCGTCAATATGTTCAATTGAATGAAACTTAATTCCGTCAATTATTTTATTATCTTTATATTTTTCCATTATTTTTTCAAAGTCTTTTTGATTTTCTTTTGGAAATATAAATTCTTTAATTCCTGATTTTATAGAATGTATTATTTTTTCTTGTAAGCCTCCTATTTCAGTTAATAATAAACCAAAGTGCGTTTCTCCTGTAATTCCAAAATAACTTTTAATTTTAATATCATTTAATAAACTATAAATTAAAACTGTAAAAGCTGTTGTTGCCGAAGGTCCATCTTTTTTTGTGCTAATATCAGGACAATGAATATGTATTCCATAAACAATATTATTTTTAACATCATTATATTTTTCAATTAAATATTTTTGTCTTTCAAAACTAGTTAAATTCCAAGCATTTGTTAAACTTACACTAATTGATTCTTTCATAACCTCTCCCATCGAACCTGTTAATGTTAATTCTAAAAATTTGTTTGACGGAAGAAAACTTGCTTGAAGAGGAAGAACGCCTCCTTGAGACATTTGATTTGCCCACAATGCATTTATAAGACCAACTCTACTTTCATTATGAATCTTATATACCTTTACTTCTCTTTTATCCTTAAAATATTTATTTTTAATATCATCAATTGTTATTTTTATTGGGAATTCATATTCTTTGTCATTATTTTTTAAAACATCTAAATTTATCTCTCCAACAATTTCAAATATAATTTCTTTTAATTTTCTAACACCTGATTCTAATGTATATTCTTCGATTATAAATTTTAAAACTTCGTCATTAAACTCAATTATATCTTCAAGTCCCATTTTTTTATAAACTTCAGGAAGAATATGAGTTTTGCATATTATTAATTTATCTTCAATAGAAAGACTATTAAATTTAATTCTATGTATTCTATCTAAAAGAATTTTATCAATTGCATCAACATCATTATAGGATAAAATAAAAAGAGCTTTTGATAAATCTAAATCAATTCCTGTAAAATATTTATCTTGAAAACAATCATTTTGTGCTGTATCTAATAAGTGTGTTAAAATTCCAACAATTTCCTTACCATGCTCTGTTCTACTTATTTTATCTACTTCATCAATAAAAATAATAGGATTCATGCATTTCTTATCAATCAAAATTTGAACAATTGAGCCCCAAGTTGAACCTACATATGTGTAGTTGTGTCCGTGCAAAGTGCTTCCATTACTATCTCCTCCCATTTGTATCATTGCAAAAGGTCTGCTATTACCTTTGTCATCTTTTAAGCAGTCTGATAATCCTCTCTTTGCTAAAGTAGTTTTACCACAACCAGGAGGACCTTCAAAACCGAAACAATAACCATCTTGTTCGCCATTTATCCATTGTCCAATAATTCTCTCTATTTGTTTCTTAGCTTTATCGTGTCCATAAACTGCTTTATCGAGTGTCGTTTTAACTTCTGTCATATATTCTGTTATTTGTTTCATATTGCTATTTATAGTTGTTAAATCTTTTTTGACTTCTAAATTGTTCAATACAGGATTTATATTGCACCATGATATAAACATTTCTATTGTTTCTTGTAATAAATTGGTATTTTCACTTAACTTACAAAATTCTAAATATTTTTCAATTTCAACTTTTAATTGTTCTTTATTTAATAAATGATGTTTTATTTTTTTATCTTTTTTATTATGTTTAATTAGCAATTCGTTTAATATTGATATATTAACAGTTAGCTTCTTTTTATCACCAGTAATCAAATAATTTTTCATTTTATCTATTTGTTCAGTTTTATCATTTGAGCCTGTTTCACCTTGTATTTTTTTAACATATTTTAAAACTTCAATACTTGCATATTTTTCTTTATTTGGTATTTCTGGAAATACTTTTTCAATACAATATTTTTTATACATATCTTTAAACTGACTTCTAATATTTTCCATCACGTTTAAAATTGGTTCTCTCTTATAGACTCCAAAAGGAATTTTTATTAATCCATCTAAGTATTGACGTGCTTTTGAACCAGAATCTTCTGATTTTGCTTTTACTTCTTTTAATTTCATCATTGCTTTTTCCTTAACAGAATCTGATGCTTTTAATAAGCAGATTTGCTGTTCAAGTGGTATTTTATTTATGTCAAAATTTGATAATTCATTTGTATATTGGATTGTTTTTTTCATAGCTTGTTTAAAAAATTGCTTTATTGGCCATGGAAAACTGTCAAATAACATCGTTTGTTCTTGAGTATCTACGTTTCCATTTGAGTCATTAGAAAGAAGATCATATAATAAATAAGCCAAATATTGGTTGTCATAATTTGACGAACGTATTAAAAGGTTAATTAGAGTATTTCTTTTATTAAACATATCATCAGATATGAACTCCTTAACTGTCTGTGATATTTGTTTTTGTTTCAGATTATTATTCTGATTAATATACCCAATATATTTACCATAAATATCATGTTCATTATCATATATTAAATAATCCTTTATTATCAAGGATGACATAAATTTATTAAATGAATCTTTTTGAAATTCTTCTTCTTGTGGCAAATTTTCTAATATTTTTTGTTTTTTGTTTGTGACATATTTGTTATTTAAAAATTCAATCACAATGTCATCAACAATTCCAAAAATAATTAAACTTTTCTTTAAAATAGAGCTATGAATAAATAATTTTATACCATAAACCTTCATGTGAAATTGTTTATAAGAAGAAACTACATCGGAGCATAAAAAATTTACATTTTCATCATTTTCATCACTCTTTTTTTGCTTTAATTCATCTTTTTTATTCACAACTTTATAACTTGTTGGATGAAAATATTTTTTTAATAGTTCTAATTTATCTGTTTCCACTTCATTTGTCGTAATTTTATTATTATTTCCAAAGCATATCAATAATAAATCTTCCAAACTATCTGTACCATAACTTTTTAATAAACTCGACAATTCATTGTTAATTAGCTGCAAGCTGTTTATTAAATTATCAGTGTTATTTTTTATATTGGTTAGTTCTTGTATTTTTTTACTTAGTTCTCCTAATTTTTCAATACATGCGCTAACATCGCTAATTCCTAAAATATCCAAAAATTTGTTTTTTTGAACATGAATTATCGTTTTTTGAATAACATCTTTGAAAAACTCAATCTTTTTATCAACTAATAATAATACATCATTATTTGATTTTGTATTGTTTTCTTTTTTAGTCATTCCTGTTTTTTCAATCATATATTCTTATATATTATTATATTTATATATTTGTTTACTCAATAAACTATTAAAGCTTTGCGATGCACAATTTATTTTATTTTCTTTATGCTGTTATTTATATATTATAATATGCACTATAAATTACTAATTTCAATAAACAATATATATTAACATATTAAATACAAATTTATATATAATATAACTTCAACTAATGGGAATTCCTTCAATGTTCAGTTATATTGTAAAAAATCATTCTAATATTATTAAAAAGTTCAGTTCTAATACTATTAAAGTAAATAATCTTTATTTAGATTGTAATTCCATCATTTATGATGCTGTACATAACATCGATTTTACTAATCTTAAAGATTCTGATGTTGATACTATTATTAGAGCTGTATGTTTAAAAATTGATGAATATATTAATCAATTAAAACCTGATAATTCTGTTTATATTGCATTTGATGGGGTTGCTCCTGTAGCAAAACTTGATCAACAGAGGGAGAGAAGGTATAAATCTTTATACCAAAATGGAATTATGCGCTCTATCTACAAAGATGTGAAACAGGACCCTTGGAACACAACTGTTATTACTCCTGGAACTATTTTTATGAAAAAATTAAATGATAAAATTTATTATAATTACAAAAATCCAGAGAAATATAATGTTAAATCTATTATTTTATCTGGAAGCGACCATCCTGGAGAAGGTGAGCATAAATTATTTGAACATATTAGAAATTTTCCTGAACAACATAGTCAACAATCAACAGTTATTTATGGGTTAGATGCCGACCTTATTATGCTTTCCATTAATCATTTACCTATATCTAATCAGATTTATCTATTTAGAGAAACACCTCATTTTATTAAATCAATCAATGCAGAATTAGAGCCTAATGAGTCCTATGTTATTGACATTCCTGAATTAGCCAAAATTATTACTCTTAATATGAATAATGGCAATGAATTAACTAATGAACAACAAAAAAATCGCATTTATGATTACATTTTCTTATGTTTCTTTCTTGGAAATGATTTTATGCCACATTTTCCTTCAGCAAATATTAGAACTGGAGGAGTAGATAAAATGTTGAACGCGTATAAAGCTACAATTGGAGGAACTAATGAAAATTTAACTGATGGTAAACAAATTTTTTGGAAAAATGTTAGAAAATTGGTTGAGTTTTTAGCTGTAAATGAAGAGGAATTCTTTAAGAGTGAAACTAAGTTACGTGACAGACGTTCTAAAAATCATCTTCCAGACATCACTCCTGACGACAAATTTAAAAAATTTGATTCAATTCCAACATTTGAGCGCTCTCTAGAAAAATATATTAATCCTTTTAAACCTAATTGGCAAGTCAGATATTATAAGACTCTATTTGATGTAGATATTGACGAAACTAGAAAAAAACAAATATGTACAAATTATTTGGAAGGTCTTGAATGGACAATGAAATATTACACAACAGGGTGTCCAAATTGGAGATGGTGTTATAATTATAATTATCCACCTTTATTTAGTGACCTTATTCATTATATTCCATTTTTTGAAACCGAATTTGTTGAAAATATTAAACCTAATCCTGTTTCTGAGTTGGTTCAGTTATGTTATGTTTTACCAAAGCAAAGTTTACATTTTTTACCAGAAAAATTATATAATAATTTAATAAAAAACCATATTGACTGGTATAAAAGTGATTGCACATTTTATTGGGCTTATTGTCGATATTTTTGGGAATCTCATGTAAATTTGCCTCATATTGACATTAATGAATTAGAAAAATTTGTTATTGAAAATAAATAAAATATATTGATTGTATGAAATAAAGCTAAAAATACTACAACAATGTAAGGAATTTGTAAAAATAATGCTCCAAAAAGTTCCCTTCATATGAAGAGAAATGATTGAAATTTTGTCGGGAAAGTTTTTTCTAATTTTGAAATTGGACAAAAAAAATGTCCAAAATTGAAATATACAAACACTTTATGTCGAAAATGATTCTTTTACAGCATAATTGAATTTTATGGTCTGGTGACAGAAAAAATAATTCTAGCTTTGTTATGATATTTTTTTTATTATTTATAGAAAAAATGATTTAGGGATTTTTCTTGCAGTATATTATAACTGCAAATGACTGACACAAATATCCCCAAATATCCCCAAAAATTTTTATGCAAAAAATGTTACTATTCTACGAGTAGTAAGAAAGATTATAATAAACATATATTGACACTGAAACACAAAAATAATGTCCAAATACTGCAAAATACTGACATTTTATCCCAAAAAATCCCTCAAACCTTAAATACTTTTGGATGTGATTGTGGTAGGCACTACAAACATCGTCAGAGTTTATTTAATCATAAAAAAGTTTGTTCAGACTGTGAAGAAATTATTGAAAAAGATAATTCATTAAATGAAAAAGATTTAATTATGACTCTTTTGCAGCAAAATAATCAACTTCAAACACAAATAATTGAGCTATGTAAAGAGAAATCTGTAACAAATATAAACAATACTAATGCACATATTAATTCACATAATAAGACATTTAATCTTAATGTGTTCTTAAATGAAACTTGTAAAGATGCTATGAATATTATGGAATTTGTAGATTCTCTCAAACTTCAATTATCAGACTTAGAATGTATTGGTAGATTAGGTTATGTTGAAGGAATTTCTAATATTATTGTTAAGAATCTAAAACAGTTAGATATTCATAAAAGACCAGTTCATTGCAGTGATTCAAAGAGAGAAGTAATGTATATTAAAGATGAAGATAAATGGGAAAGAGAGAATGAAGAAAAGAAAAAGTTACGAAAAGTTATCAAAAAAATCGCAGACAAAAATGCCAGGTTATTGCCAGAATTCAAAAAAGAGCATCCAGATTGTAATAGAGCTTCTTCAAAATACTCAGACCAATACAATAAGCTAATTGTTGAATCAATGGGAGGTTCTGGTGACAATGATCAAGAAAAAGAAGATAAAATCATTAAGAAGATAGCAAAAAATGTTATTATTGATAAGACAATTGACTGCATAGATGATTAAATCTATATAAAATTGAAAACAAATATAAAACTATATTTACTTTAATATATAGTTTTATGAGCAAACGAAAAACTAAAATGCGGTATGATTATGATTTATTAAAAACATATTGCGAAGAAAATTCTATTATTTTGATAAAAGATTATGTCAAAGAAAAAATTCTTAGAGATACTATTATAGAGGCAAAATGTTTGAATTGCGATAATGTATGTAGTAAAGGTTTTAGACAATTTATATCTACAGGTTGTTATTGTAAAATACATACAGTAGAAAATATGAATGAAAAAGCTAAACAAATGAATCTAAAAAAATATGGTTGCGAAAACCCATCACAAAATAAAGAAATAAAAGAAAAAAAAAAATCAACTAATTTGGAAAAATATGGATGCGAGCACCCATTACAAAATAAAGAAATAAAAGAAAAAATAAAAGAAACTTGTTTAGAAAAATATGGATGCGAACATATTTCACAATCACAACATTTTAAAGACAAGTTTAAATCAACTTGTTTAGAAAAATATGGTTGTGAAAACCCACAACAAAATCAAGAAATTCAACAAAAAACAAAAGCTACTATGTTAGACAAATATGGTTGTGAAAACCCACAACAAAATCAAGAAATTCAACAAAAAACAAAATCTACTAATTTGGAAAAATATGGTTTCAAAAATCCATTACAAAATAAAGAAATAAAACAAAAAACAAAAGCTACTAATTTGGAAAAATATGGTTGTGAAAACCCACAACAAAATAAAGAAATAAAAGAAAAAAAAAAAGCTACTAATTTGGAAAAATATGGTTACGAAACCCCATTACAAAATAAAGAAATAAAAGAAAAAATAAAAGCAACTAATTTGGAAAAATATGGTTATGAGAACGTATTTAAAAATGAAGAAATCCAACAAAAAGGAACCACTACTATTTTAGAAAAATATGGAGTTGAACATATTTCACAATCACAACATTTTAAAGACAAGTTTAAATCAACTTGTTTAGAAAAATATGGATGTGAATATCCATCACAAAACGCCGAAGTATCTGAAAAAGCATCAAAAAACGCATACAAATCTTATGATTATACTTTTCCATCTGGAAGAATAGAGAGAATACAAGGATACGAAAATTATATGTTAAATGATTTATTACAAAAAGAATACATTTCGGAAGATGATATTGTAGTTAAAAGAAGCGAAGTGCCTTCTGTCTGGTATGAAGACTCAAATGGTAAAAAGAGGCGATATTTTGTCGACTGCTTTATCAAGTCACAAAATCGTTGTATAGAAGCTAAATCTACATGGACAGCAGCCAAGAAAAAAGATTGTATTTATTTAAAACAACAAGCTTTAAAAGATGCTGGTTACAAATGTGAAATTTGGGTTTACGATGGTAAGGGAGAAATTGTTGAAAAGCATTAATAAATTTCAACACCATATTTGTTAAGTATATAAGAAGAATTTGTTAGCTCAACTATGCTAATTTTTTTACTATTCGCATAATTAACTGCTTCTTCTTCAGTAAGCCATCCCATTCTTTCTGTTAATAAATCTTCCATTTCATAAGTTTTTAGAATATCAAACATATTTTGTACATTTTTAATATTAAATTTTTCATAATCTTTCTCTCTTAATCCTTCAAAACAATCATAACAAGGTAATGCTAATTCAATATCATGTGGCTGCAAATACTCATAATGCGAACAATAAATGCAACCACATTTAAGCTGCTTATAAATTGTTCCATTTAAGTCCAAATATTTATCATTAATAGTAGTTCCTTCACGAATGACACTGGATGCTGCTCCCATTTTATTAATTTATTTATGCAGATTATATTAAAATAAAAAAGTATTTCAATTTTATTTTAATCAATTTTTAAGAATATAAGATTGTTAACATTAAACTGATTTACAGGTAATTTCTCTCCTTTAATTTCAACTTGACTCAAAAATAAACTTTCAGGATATAACATTTCGTCATTCCAATATAATGAAATTTTATCATATGGTATATTAGACCTATATGCTATATCAAGTTTAAGTGTTTCAATAGTAGAATACAATACATTCATTTTTTGTGATTGTATTACTTTACCATTAGGAAGTTTAACTAATAGTGTGTAAAAATATTTTTTTAATGAATCCATTTAATAATATTTAGAATTATACATTTAAATTATAAATATTAAATATTAAACTCAGGAATGCTATAAATTTCTTCATTTTTTACATATTTCGCGATTATTTTTGGGTTCATTTGATTTTTAATAATATCTGCCGTATCGTAGACATTATTAAACTTATCGATATAATAAACTATGCCTTGAATATCTTCTGCCCAAACTTCGACCTTTTGTGTGGTTACCTTTGTTTCTGTTTGATTATCCATTATACCGTGAGAAGTTCCTTTCATGTGGGGTTCCACAATATTCGCTGCCATCCTTTCTTCGTCTTTAGCTCGTTTTGCACAAAATCTTTCGTAAATCGGCACAAAATTCTTTACATGGTTTCTCTTCTTAAAAATCTTCCTTATTAAACGATAATCTATCATATACATATTGAAGAAGTTGAGTTGATTTAATATCACTATTTAAACCTAAATGTGTCGCCTTCTCACGAATGCAATCCTTAAAATATGTAATATAACTTTCTACTTTTCATTTCTTTATATTGTTTATAAATATATTTTAATATATAATTATATTTATTTAATTTATAATTATATTTATTTAATTTATAATTATATTTATTTAATTTATAATTATATTTATTTAATTTATAATTATATTTATTTAATTTATAATTATATTTATTTA
>Ga0114966_10001323_pt1 | contig 23069 bp, 14 predicted proteins | sample M_130207_XF_Meta_FD_87029 | JGI IMG/M metagenome (GOLD analysis project Ga0114966, IMG submission 87029) | Freshwater microbial communities from Lake Montjoie, Canada to study carbon cycling - M_130207_XF_MetaG | ecosystem: Environmental > Aquatic > Freshwater > Lake | place: Lake Montjoie... | reverse complement strand
TGGAATGTCAGCAGTCGGCGCTGTTTCAGAAATCAAGAGAGCGCCAAGCGGGTGTTCTGTGTTCGCGATCGCAACAACCGTGTTTCCTGTGCACAGTGGTGGCAACACTAATGAAAGGAAGCCAAGCAAAGAGTGCTGCGCTGCCACACCCTGCACAACAACACATACGCCGCTTGCCTCGGGCATGCTGAAGTTGTGATACGGCCCAGCAACCGGATTGCGCGAACCAAGCACCATTGGAAACTTGTCGCACCAACCAGCCCAACTCACTGTTCGATCAATTGCTGCGATCACTTCTACTTCAGCCTTCTTGCGCGAAACACCAGAAGTGCAACGAATGGCATCAGTCAGATCAAGGCGTCGACCCTCAAGCATCTCCGCAAGTCGGTAAATAATCTGGCTGCGCAAGTATGCCGTATTTCCACTCCAACCAGGAAACGCCGCGCGCGCGGACTCGATGGCTTCTCGGAGATCCTTTCGACTTGCGTGTGATAGATGTGCAACAAGTGCGCCCTTGCTGTCATTCAGTGGAAGTGTCCGGCCGCTCTCAGAGCGTGGAAATCCCCCCTTAATGAAGAGTTTCCAAGTCTTGAGTACTGCCAATCGATCTTGTTCATTCATCGTGTAATTCCTTGTTGCAAACTGCCAGTGACATCTCAACTACCACGGTCACTCTGACAGATATGCGGCCAATCCTTGCATTCCACCCTCACGTCCAAATCCGCTTTCCTTGAAGCCGCCAAACGGGCTCGTGGCATCAAACTGGTTGTATGTGTTGCACCAAACAACGCCGGCTTGCAAGCGCCGCGCCACATCAAACATTTTGCTGCCCTTCTCGGTCCAAATACCAGCGGCTAATCCGTAGGGTGAATTGTTGGCGCGGCTGATTGCCTCTTCCGGCGTACGGAAACTCATTACCGCAAGCACCGGCCCGAATATCTCTTCCCGCGCAACAATGTGTGCTGGTTGCACGCCGGTCATAAATGTTGGTCGGCACCAGTACCCCTTTGCGGGAAGCGCTTGCTCGCTTGGCTGGCACACCGTGCATCCCTCATTGCTACCCGCAGCGATGTACCGCTCAATGATGGCGAGTTGTTGTTTGCTATTGATGGCACCAATGTCGGTGTTCTTATCAAGAGGATCACCAACCCGAAGGGTCTTCATGCGCATTTCCAGCTTGCGGGTGACCTCTAGCAATATGGACTCTTCAACAAAGAGCCTGCTTCCGGCGCAACACACATGACCTTGGTTAAACCAAATTCCTTGCACAATGCCTTCGATCGCTTGGTCGATTGCCGCGTCTGCAAAGATGATGTTCGCGCTTTTTCCACCTAATTCAAGGGTCAATCGTGTCCCGCGCGCCGCGCACGCCTTGGCGATTTGTTTGCCGACTTCGGTACTTCCCGTGAATGCGATCTTGTCAACACCGGCGTGATCAACAAGCGCTTTTCCTGTGGCACCAGCTCCGGTCACGATATTCACAACCCCCGGAGGTAACTCACACTCCTGAAGAATTTCCGCCAAACGCATTGCTGTAAGCGACGTTGTTTCGGCTGGCTTCAACACCACCGTATTTCCACAAGCGAGCGCGGGCGCTAGTTTCCACGCTGCCATAAGTAGCGGAAAGTTCCATGGAATGATCTGTCCACAAACACCGACTGGACGTGGCTCGCGGGTGCCTGGCATTGCATATCGCAACTTGTCGCACCAACCAGCGTGGTGAAAGAAATGCTGAGCTGCAAGCGGAATATCCACATCGCGACTCTCTTTAATTGGCTTGCCGCCATCCATTGATTCGAGAATCGCTAATTCACGGGCGCGTTCCTGGATTCGTCGTGCGATCCGATAGAGGTACTTCGCGCGCTCACTCGCCGGAAGCTTTCCCCATGGCTTCAATGCCTTCCGCGCGGCGCTCACCGCTGCGTCAATATCAGAGGCGTCACCGTCGGCAATCTGTGAAAGTGTTGACTCTGTTGCTGGATTGATTGTCGCAAACCGCTTCTTAGAGCGCGGCTCGACAAACTTTCCGCCCACATATAACTGAGTCTGATCCGGAATCACCACCGGAACTGTCTCGGGTGCAGGGCTGTATTTCCATGTGGTGGGGGACGAATTTCCAGCAAGTGCATCGGCCATGAATTCATCGTACTTTCCCCGCCCAAGCACCTTGCGCACTGTGCTGAAATGCGGTGCATTACCGGCTCTAGTAGCACTGAATCGACCAGTACCGATCGTGCGAACACCACCACAAGGACCTCCATGATCATTGCAACACTTGCCTTCCTTGCTTCCGCGTTTCAGCCCCATGGCGATACGACCGCTACTCCCGCAACTCCTTCCCCCGACGCACGGCCGGTGACCACTCGCCCCGAGGGCGCGCCATTGCCAGGTGCGGCGTTGCGCATCGTCGGAGATCCCAAGGTGAAGCCGGTACTTGAGAACGGCGAGTACCGCCTTCCTGAGTTGGGCATGTTGATTGAAGCACCACTTCCCGAGGGCTATCCGGCACCAACACCACCAGGGATGATCGAGCTTAAGACATATCCAAGTGTTCGACGCGCTGAGTACAGCGCGAAGGGTTCAAGCAACTTTGGAATGAATGTTGGTTTCTGGCCGCTCTTTAACCATATCAAGAGCCGCGACATTGCCATGACGAGCCCGGTTGAAATGGATTACAAACCATCCGGCGAACGCGCTCCACTTGCGCCGATGCAAGACGCGGAGGGCTCGTGGACGATGAGTTTCCTTTATCGCAAATCCGACCTTGGCCCAACCGGCGCTGATGGTCGAATCAAGGTTGTTGATACCCCTGAGATCACTGTGCTTTCCATTGGTATGCGTGGTGGTTACGGTATGGGAACCGTGAACTCTGGCATGGAAACACTCTCAACATGGCTCGCTGCACAATCTGATTGGGAGGCGACCGGAGACCCGCGCGGATTGAATTACAACGGTCCACAAGTTCCTATGAAGAACAAGTGGAGTGAGGTGCAGATTGTTGTTCGTCGAAAGGGAACTACCGCTGCTGCTGTAAACGGTGAAACGCCAGTAGCGCCAACAACGCCGGTGATGCCGATAGCCCCGATAGCCCCAGTGGCACCAACAACGCCCGTATCACCCACGACTCCGTCCACGCCAACTACGCCCGTGGCGCAACCCCACCAATAAGTGGACCGCGTGTGCGTGTTGAATAGATAATCACTGCAAATCCAAGCACCACCATCAGTGCAGACACCATCATTGGTAATGTCGCAGGGCCAATGGTGAACACCCCATCATCGGGCTCTCTATATTGCTCGCTGATATTGCGCAGAATGCCATACGCAATGAGGAATGTGCCCGTCAGCGCTCCTGCGTGTCGTGGTTTCCACCACACAATCACAAGCGCCAACATCAACAGTGGTCCATCGGTAAATGCCTGAATGAAGTTGTTTGGATAGCGCGCTGGAACAAGCGCCGCAATATCCTGCATTGCCTGGGCGTTGCCGGCATACACCATGGCGTGGAGATGCTTCGCTGCAACATACGCATCGGGCGTTGGCGCTAATACAAGAGCTTCGTCTGGATACTTAACGCTCCACCACGGAGGTGCCGCCTGCATGGAGCTTGGTAACACCTTGCCCCACAGTTCACCGTTCACCCAATTTGCAAGCCGACCAAACATAAGTCCGGGTGGTGTCATAAACGCGGCAGTATCAACAAGTCCGAGTGAAGAAATACCAACTCGCCTTGCGAACAACACGGTGACCACCACCACACCAATGATCCCGCCGTGGCTCGACATGCCACCCTTATGAATCTCTAGGACACCCCAGAACGGGATGTCTGTTGAAAATTTCCAAAGTAAGAAGTGGTCATAAAAAAGTACGTGGCCAAGACGACCACCAAGGACCACGCCCGCAATGCACCAAGTGATGTAATCGCCAACCAGTGCTGGCTTCAGTTGTGTTCGCCCTGTTTTTGCTAGCCAGCGCAACAACTGCCAGGCAACAACAAATCCCATTGCGTAGGAAATCCCGTACCAGCGGATCCCGATTGTGTCGGTAAACCGCAGGGCGAATGGACCCATCGAATGGACGATGCTCTCGGCGATGATCTGCACGCCGCGGAGTCTACGGAGGCGTACCATCGCGCTGTGCCTACTCCGCAGAATGCAAACGGATTGCCTGAATTTGCGCGGCCGCCTGTGAGTGGCGACCTGACGCCGTTCATTGCCACGCTTGTTAGTGGTCGAACACTTGGTTTAGAGGAGTCTCAGGCAGCATTTGCGTGCTTAATGTCCGGTGAATGCCACCACGCCGAGGTGGGTGCATTGCTCGCATTGATGGCGACACGCATACCCACCGCTGACGAGCTCGCTGGTGCCGCGAGTGCCATGCGCGCCCATGTTGACCGGCTTGACACCGGTGTTCCCGCGAGTGCGCTTCTTGACACGGCGGGTACCGGTGGCACCGCCAAGCTCTTCAATGTCTCAACAGTCGCCGCCATCATTGCTGCCGCTGCGGGTGCAAAGGTGGCCAAACATGGCAATCGAAGCCGGACTGGACGCGGGAGTGCTGAGGTCTTGATGCAACTTGGGGTGAATGTTGACGCCGGTCGTGAAACACAACGACGATGCATGGATGAAGCTGGCATTTGTTTCTGCTTTGCGATTCACCACCACCCAGCCACGCGTCATGTCATGCCGGTACGAAAGGCTTTGGGAATCCCCACCATTTTCAATCTCTTGGGACCACTCACTAATCCTGCGGGTGCGCGGCGACAAATAGTTGGTGTGTATGCGCCGCAGTTCGTTCGACCTATGGCGGATGCTTTGGCGATACTTGGTGTGGAGCGCGCCATTGTCATGCATGGACTCGATGGACTTGATGAATGTTCCATTTCTTCGCCCACCATGATTGCTGAAGTGAGCAACGGTTCCGTGACCGAACGTGTGTTGACAGCAAATGACCTTGGTGTCGCGGTTGCCCCACATTCGGCGTTGATTGTTGGCGACCTTGAAGATGCCGCCAATCTACTCATGTCGATTCTGAATGGGAACGAACACGGTGCGCGCCGCGATATGGCTGTAGTCAACGCCGGACTGGCCATCATGGCTGCTGGGCTTGCGAACGATCTTCCGTCAGGAATGCGACTCGCCACGGCTGCAATCAATGATGGCGCGGCTGCGCAGACCATGGAACGATTGCGGATCGCATCCAATCACTAACTTGTTTGTTTGTTGATTTCTGTGGAAACACTAACGAAATAGCGCTGTGATTTCGATTGTGCCCCGCGCTGTCCATAGCGTTTGGCAATGGGTATCACCAGTGACAAGAAGGTGCCTCGTGAGGGGTGGCCGCTTGCTTTCCGCTGCGCCATTGCAATGGCTTGTGGCGCCGCCATTGCATGGAACACGCGATCATTTGTTGATCGGCTTCCTGATGAACCAGTCATTGTTGATGTGTCTGCGTGGCGAGTAGTCGATGTTGCTGTTGTTCTCTGTATTACTGTTGCGTTGTTTGCGTCAATAATCGCGCTTACTGTGCGGGGACGTTTCCTCAGAGACGTACTCGCCATTGCTGCGGTTATGTCCACTGGATGCGCCCTTGCAACACTTTCTTCGGAGCAGGTTTCTCCATTTGAATCAATGGACGATCGTCCGGTGACTGTATGTGGAGTCGTTGCTTCTGCGGTTCGTATGGATGATGGTGGAACAGACCGGCTTTCCAAATACGCAATACGTACAGCCGCTCAGTCGTTTGTGTTGAATGTCAATTCTGTGGTTGGTATTAAAAATACTGATCTTGACACTGACATATTGGTGCGTGTCTCTGGACTTGCGCCATTGCCACCGCGTGGAATGCGTGTTTGTGTGCGTGGTTGGTATGAGGCACCGACCGCCACTATCAATCCAGGAGCTCGTGGGCGTCGTCAAATAGGAACCATTTCCACTACAAGTTCAACACTTGTTACACCGATAGGTTCGGGTGTTGTTGAACGTTTCATGATTCGCATACGCGAAGCCGCTCACACCTCGCTTACAAAGTCAATGCCGGAGTGGTCATCACCAGAAAGCCAGGCTTTGGTGGCGGCGATGACGACTGGTGTTCGATTGCCAGGTCTTTCTCGTCCTTCAGCAGAGTTTCGTGCGGCTGGAATGAGCCACGTATTGGCGATCAGTGGCTTTAATGTCGCTGTATTGATTGCCGCATGTGCCGGCGCCGCAAAGATATTTGGTGCTTCTGCCAAGTGGAGATCAATCGTTGCCATTGTGGTAGCCGTAGCGTTTTTGATTGTCACAGAGCCAGACACGAGTGTTCTGCGTGCTGGACTCGGTGCTGGTCTTGCATCAATCGCGTCAATACGTGGCGGCCAGGCGCGTGGCCTTGGAACACTTGGTGTTGTTGCGTTGGTAACAATGTTCTTTGATATTGATGCCCTCGCTGGCGCTGGATTTCAATTGAGTTACGGGGTTGTGATTGCACTACTTGTGATCACACCGCGTGTTCATGGTCGTTGGGATGAAAGAACGCTTCGTTGGTGGCGGTCAATTCCAATAAAGTCTGTCGCAAACAGTGAGTGTGCGTCCTTGCTGCGTTCTGTTGCGATCGAGGCGGTTGTTGCTGCGCTTGTGGCGTGGACCGTGAGTACGCCAATTGCCGTTTGGCATGCTGGTTCTATGAATGGGTGGGCTGCACCACTCAGCGTAATGACAATGCCAGCGGCGGCTATCACAACCATTGCTGGCGTTGGCGCGATTGTCACCATGGATGTTGCCCCGCCAATTGGTCGTGTGTGTGGCGTGATTGCGACTACTTGTGCGACAACACTGGGGAGCATTGCATCAACAGCCGCGGCAACACCGGGTGGCACATGGAGCACAGGAAGACCCGAAGTCTGGTGGACGGCCATTGCGCTGTTGACTTGTGTTTCTTCATGGATCGCTGGCCATCAGGCCGTTCGCGTGGTGGCATGGATTGCGACCATTTCTCTCGTCGTAGGACTGTGGCTAGGTGCATTTCGACCATACGCCCAATTGCCTGGTGTTGGTGAGCTGTACGTCGAATCAATTGCTGTTGGAAACGGCGCTTGTCACTTGATTCGCACAGACACCACAACCATCGTCTTTGATGCTGGTACTTCTGGTGACTCCAGCGCTGGTTCGCGGCGGATAGTTCCCGCCCTTGCGACATTAGGTGTACGTCGGATTGATCGACTGGTGATCGGCGCGCGGTCGCTGGCGGAGGTTTCTGGGATCCCTGAAGTCATATTGGCGTTCCACGTAGACAGTGTTGTGATGGATACACGTTGCTTGAGTGCATTCAAATCTGCGCGTGATGGATTCCCCAAAGATGTGTTGACGGCAATAGCAGAGAGGCGAATTCCAATCACATCCGTCACTCATCAACAACAGATAACCGTTGGGAATATCTGTATCACAGCATTGGTTCCACCGCCAAACCCATCAGCACGCCACGATAATGGTGGTGTATTGTTCGAAATTCGACACCGTGACTGGGCACCGCCAATCAAGTCGATCATTGTCGGTGGTGACACAAAATTAGCGACGCGCGCACTTGTTACTACGACCGAAACTCCACAAGCATGTGCCGTGCGAACGATTGTTGATGTGCACGGGCGAGTGAAATTTCAGCTGTGGACAAGCCGTGGGTGGAAATAGTTGCGCCGAGTCAATGATCATTCTGGGAAAAGAACAGCTCGCTCTAAGACAACCATGTCACCAATCGCGCTTCCATCTGCTGGTTGTAACTCGATATCAAACGGTGCGGCCAACAAGTCGACACGAATTTCCACACGCGCTCGATCTGTGTCTAGCCGCTCGCGAAGAAGTTCCTTTCCAGCAGATCGAATCACTAAATCAACAATGCCCGTATTTCTACTAGTTGTCGATCGACATGCAACAGCAACAAGTCGGTGTTTTTCGGTTAGTGCTGGGTAAGAGAGCAGTACCGGTCCTTCAATCTCGAGCGGTGGTGCATCGAGCGACCATGTTCCTGGTGCTGCGACTGGTGTCCTTGTGATGAACCGCATTCCATCACAGCCCTTTGGAACAGATGAAACAGGGACAATTGATGCAAGCGGAATTGCAGACTGTGGTGTTGATTGCACCGCCAATACGCGGTCCCGTGGCACTGTCAATGTGGGTGTCTTTGCTCCCGCGACACCAGTCATGCGTAAGTAGTTCACGCCCGACCAACTCACTAATGGTCCATCAATGACCGTGCCATCAACCAACCAAACACGCGCTCCACTGTGGGGCTTCGTTGGTCCAACAAGACTCATTGCGGTGATTGTGTCCATTCCGATAGACACCGTGGCGTCTGCCCCAGAACCAACGTCGATTGTTACTGCTTCTGGTGCAATTGCAGTAATCAGTCCTGAAATGCGATCACCATTCTTGAGTTGGATGACGTCAGTATTGATTGCTTGTGGTGGCACCGATCGACCAAACGAAAGTGATCGGAGCTCGTCTGTGGCAATTGTTCGCGGGGCGCACCATGGGGATACCCAAGTTGCAACCCCCTGGCGATTATCAAGTGTTCCGGGAATCCGTTGACCATCAACGAGCACGAGAAGGCCTTTGCTTGTGCTTTCTGCTGCTTGATTGGTATTGGCTACCAAAGCCAGCATTGATGATGAGTCTCCTGGTGTTTGGCTCGGTAAAACAATTCCTATGACTGCACCTGGACCGATTGTCAGGTAAGTGAGTTCCTTTGGGAGGTTGTCTTTCTTTGTGACCCGAGATTGTGAACTAGGAACAAGTACTGGCGCAACGATTTTGTTTGGGTTCTCGTTTGGTATTTGCCCATGCGCGTTGTTTGGAAACCATGGACACAATCCATGAACACACAGATAGGCCGTGTATGTGGCCGCTACTTTGTGTTTGAAACATGTCTGGTGTTGTTTGGTCATTTTTGGAAAATTGGAAGGTAACGCTTTGGCATCTGCATGATGATCAGTGCCATTGATGTTCCCAGTGGCTGCCCCCACTGCGGGTCAGACCAGCTTCCATCGGCGTTCTGGTGTTGAATCAACTCCGAACGGATACGCGGCCACCATCCCTTCCACCAGTCACCGCCGGCGAGGTACATCGCTTGTGCGGCGTAGTAATGGCCGTAGAAGTAATACGCCTGAACCGCGGGACCGGCACCGTCTGGTGTTGCTGCTCGTCGCACATATGCCAATCCACGCGGAATTGAATCGTCGTCGTAGACACCGGCATAGAAAAGTGTGGCTACACCCGCAGCGGTACGAGGCCAGCCACTGGCTCCAGAGGTGCGCATATATCGAAATCCACCGTCGGGGTTCTGACACTCGCGCACATAACGCACTGCGTTATCAATCACTTGTTTCGGAATACGAATTCCCGCGTTTCGCGCGCTGCGCAATGCCATTACTTGGCAAATAGTGACACTTACATCCGCGTCATCAGGAACTGGGTTGTAGCGCCACCCACCCTCGTCATTCTGACTGTTCTCAATAAGCCGAATGGCCCTGGTCAATGCATCGCGAACCCGGGTGTCGTCAGTTGACATCCCATAAATCTCACCAAGAAAGAGTGCTGCAAATCCGTGTCCATACATAGGCCCATTCATGTTCTCGCTTGATACAAGACCACTCTCTGACACATGTTGCAACACATATTCAAGAGCCCGCTCCACAGCAGCTCCATAGCGACCGCGCCCAGGAATATTTCCATCAGCCATGAGTGCCAGTGCGCACAGTGAAACAATTCCAGCATTACCACTCATGCGACCTTTACCAAAGCTGCCATCGGGATTCTGTGCACGCGCTAGCCACTCTAAACCACGCTCCACCGAATCTTGCCATTGTGGGTTTGTTTCATGTTCGCTCGGCGCGTTTTGTGCTGAAACACCAGCATCTACCGGTCGCTTAACTTCTGGTTCGGGGGCGGTTGGTTTATCTGGTGCTTGTGGTGGCGTTTGTGGTGGTGCTTGTGGTGGTGCCTGAACTATGGCTGGCGAACTACCAGCCACCGGTTCTTGTGAAAGATTGGGGGCGCCATCTGATAACAACATCAGCAATACAACTATTGAAACAACTGTTGAAATCATCGCTTTGGCTCCTCAGCAAGACGTCGGTAGTAATCCTGCGTCAACTGGCGGTATGCCGCACTCATTGGGTCGCGCAACCCCTGACGAACGGCCTCACGAACACGTGGTGGAAGTCGACCCCACTCTGCGCGGCCCTCATCAAACTGTGCGTCGCTCGTTGTTGGGTCGACCAATTCAGGTGGCTCATTCGCATTCGCTTCGCCATCTTTCCGACGCTTCCCTCCATCGCCGTCTTGGTCTTTCTTGCCATCGCGCCCACCGCGTGGCTGACCATTCTCACCAGGCTCACGGCGCTTTCCATCTTCGCCATCCTTTCCATCCTTGTCGCCCTGGTTCTTTCCTTGATCTTTCCCCTTGCCGCTTTGCCCTTGTTGACCTTGCTGACCCTGCTGACCTTGACTTTGTTGTTTTTGCTGTTGTTGCATCCGCTGTGCAGTAGCGATGAGTTCATCAAGCTTGCGTACCACTGACTCTTGAACGCGACGTGTTGATATTCCAGAATCGTTTGCATCGAGCAACTGAGCACTGTGTTTCATGTCATCAATGGCTGAATTCAATATGTCACGCGGCTTGGCACCATCAAGGCTTCGTTGTAGTTCTGACGCACCATTGGCCGTATCTGTTGTATTTGCGCCACCACCAAGCCCAAGCGCTTCATCCAACGTCGGTGGTTTGTTCGTTGGTGGGGGTACTGGTGGCACAACTGGAACGTCGCCACCAAAGACAGTCATTGCAACAGACACTATGAGACTAATCATTGGTTCGCGCTCCCAAATCTGATTCGCCAACGCCTTGTGCGTGGGGTGGATAGTGTGAACTTGGCTTGTTTGGTTGCTCTGGTGGGTCCATCTTGACATCTGGTGAACGTGATTGTTCTTGCATGACCTTTGCCCACCGTTCACCGAGTTCTGTAATGCGTTTCTGGCGGGTTGCAATTCTGCTCAAGTACGCCGTTCGTTCTGCCTCTGGAAGATCATTCGCGCTATTTGTGTCATCAAGTACACGTTGTGCCATGGTCCGAAGCAGTCGCAATTCTGCCATGGGTGGAACTCGTTGTGCACCACCTGGTGCTCCACCACCTTCCGACTTCTGATCGCTACCTTTGCTTGGTGCTTGTGCAAACGGATCATCCGGCTCCGGTGGATCCGCAAGAGCTTCAAGAAGCGATGCTATTGATGTCTCTACTTCGCGCTGCACTAAAATTGTTCGCCGCGAAAGTGCCGATGCGGACAAGTCTTGCCCAGCAAGAGTGCTGGCGGAAATCATTTCTTGATTGCTCGCGGAATACAACTCACTACCAGCTACATCGCCACGTGTACCAATAGTGGTTAGCAGGTTTGTCACTGTTGCTTGCTCGGCTGCAATGCGCTTGCTCTCTACAAATCCTCGTCGATCAAGTGGCTTTCCAGCAGTTGGAACAATGGCCTCGGCGCCACTACGCGCACTCCGCTGACGCTCTAGCACTTGTTCATAGACGCCGCGCAGTTCCTCTCGCCGTTGATTTTCAGCGGATTTCTCAGCCTCTTGTTTTGCCTTTTGTGCTGATGCGAGCGCCTCTTGGATAGAGCTTCGCGCGGCATCAAGGGACTCTTGTGCTGGTGCTACCTCCGCTGCTACCTTTCGAAGGAATATTGCCACAGCATCGAGTTGCTCTGCACCACGAATCACCAGGGTTGCAGTTCGACGCATTGTTTGCCCAGCGGCGCTGGCGTTTTCAGCAACACTAGATGCATTGCGCGAAAGCTGCAACATGATTACTGAAAGTCGGGCAACTTCTGAACTATCGTTTGCGTCCAATTTCTGCATTGGTAACGTATTTGTCTCAATTGCACCAAGAAGTGATCGCAACGCATCAACCACATCAGTAATGCGGCGCTCTAGCTCTTCTGTGCGGCGTTTTGATTGATTCTTCATCGCCTGTTGCATCGCCTTGACGGCTTGTTGAGCCTGTTGTTGCGATTGCTGCGCACCCTGCATTTGATTCTGTTCAGTTTGCTGTGCTGCTTTTTCTAACTGTCGTGCCAAGCCACGGTCGTATGCCTCATGTTGGGCCTCACGCATTGCATCGGAGGCTCCCTGATCGGACTTCTCTTGCTTTTGAATTTCGTCAGCGCGCTTTCCAAGGTCTTCGGCCAGTGATCGCGCCTCTGCGGCGGCCTCGCGCTGAGCTTGGGCCGAGCGATCCATAAGGGCCTTTGTGTCGTCCGATAGTTGATCGCGTTGCTTGCCAATTGACTTCTCTGCCGCTGAACGGGTGTCTTTGCTAGCAACATCGATTCGCTCGGCAAGCTTGTCAATACGACGTGATAGTTCCGCACTTTCTCGGTCGCGCTGAAGTGATGTCTCTAAATCAGCCAGGGCACTCTCTGATTCCGACGCACGCTCTGCTGCCTCGGTGACCTTTGATGCGTCTGGTAAAGCAGCCGCTGCCTCTTGCGCACGCTTGCTGGCGGTGCGCGCCAATTGTGTTGCCTCTTGAATAGTCGCCGATAGTCCCTCTCCATCGGTCTTATTGCGCTCGAGTTTTGAGGCAAGTTCGGCAAGGGACCGCTCAAATGATGCCACCCGGTCAGCCATGCGCCCCTCTGACCCCGCCATTTGTGTGCGCTCTGTTTCTGTTGCTGCGCCGCTTTCTTGTTTGGTTCGTTCCGCGGCCTTGCTCACCGCATCTGCGATACCAGCCTGCTCTTCACGTAGGCGTTCCGCTGCATCGCGCATCTGTCCAAGACGTGAACGTACTTGTGCCGTCAGTTCAATCGCTGAAATGACACGGAACACACGTGGTGTGCTTGAAATGGGTACCCGTGGCGTGTTATCCCGTTCAAATGCGTCCGTAATTCGACCAATGCACACAATGCGATCACCGGGTTCAACGCCATATTCAGAGAGTTTGAGTGTTGCTTCTACTCTTGCGTTTGTATCTGGCTTCCCGTCAACACTTGTCACCTGGTGTGGTGCTTGGTTGTTATGAACAACCGATACATCAAGCCATACACGCTTTACCCCTAAGTCATCGCGACCTTCGGCGACAACCAATGGTGTTGCTTCTGGGGTAACGGTTTCGTCTGTGGTTGGTTCAACAATCGTGATTGACGGTGCGGCGTCATCGATCGCCGGTATCTCAAACGCTATTCGCTCTGACGGAAGAATTCCCTCGGGACCACGTGGCTTGATTTCTAGAACACCGCGTCCATTGGCGGTCCATTGCAATTTCCAATGGGTTTCATTCGTCGGATCAACACTGAATTGTGGGACGATTTTTTCACCATCAATACCCGTAATTGATATTGTCTCTGCGAGCCACGCCGCCTGTGTGTTCACCTCTGTCGGCACTGAAGTTGCACCATGTACCACCGCTTCAAACATTACTGTTGATCCAGTAAGTACCGGCGGCGACACTGTTGCGCGCCGATCTGTACCTGTTCCTAGGTCAATAGTGCGAACATCAACCTTGCCACTGAGATAGGCCGGTGGTGTCAGGACTGCGCGGGACGACTCCACAAATGGTGGTGGAACAAGTCGAATGACGATCGGCAATGTTTCCATGTCGTCTGTTCGAAACAGCACTTCTATCGTCTCGCCGTCGGTTTCTACAAGGCGCTCGAACGCTCCATCTGGTTGCGCTGAGAGAAGTACTTTGTGCCAGTCGCCAGTGCTGTTTTGTAGCAGCCTGTATTCGGCCTCAACACGCATGTCGGCTACATCACCACGCACCACCTGGGCGCGTAAGGCCAATGCCGCGCCGCGTGGGTGTACAAGTGATGGCATCGCTGCCTCAACCATGGTGCGGGCTGGCCACTGAATGTCTGCGAACGGTGTCAGTAATCGAAGTAGTGCCGTTCTTGATGTCTCTGGTGCAAACACCAACATCAAACCAAGCGCACTTGTAGTTGCTATTGCAGCCAATACCGCCCGTTTGGCTGGTTTGTAATCAATGCGTTGATGTGATGTTGATTTAGCGATCGCTTGTGCTTCGCTAATCACTATCGACGTGAGTTGGTTGGTTGTGTGGTCTTGGGTGGAGTGCGCTTGTGCCAAATCTGCGCCAGCAGCGAGTTTTCCGCGCGCCACCGAGCTACCTCGCTCAAGCCACAGCGCAACATCGACCAGTGATGGTGAGAAACGAATTGCCGGAATGACCCGAACAACAATCCAGGCGATCCCACCACCGACTAGCCCGATCAATTCTGCGACTCGAATGATTGGTGGCAGCCGAAAGAATCGATCAAGTATGACCGCCAACACAATTGCCAGTAGACCAAAAGCTATGGCTTGTGTTGCGCGCTCGACTACCAACGCTCGGCGCACGGCTGACCGAGTAATTCCAAGTGACGTCAACACCCCATCAGGAGTATTGGCTTGGTCGTTGGTGGTGGATGGTGTTTCTTCCATAAGTCACTCAAATCAAGCGCGCGCCCCGACGGATGATCCACTCGGAAGCGAGTAGCAGCATCAGTATCGCAAGTGCAAGTGGACTATTCCAAATTGGATCGCGTAATGGATTCTCTGTGTGAATTGACCTGTTCGGCAGTGAACGCACAAGTGCCGCGGCGTCGAGTGGCCCTACTACCCTTCCGCCTGTTTCGCGGGCAAGCGACTCGAGCAATGGTTTATCTGCCTCTGCATCACGCAACTCTCGATCGCTTCGTGTGACATCCAGGGTTGCACCACCACCCGCGCGCGCTGCTAATGATGGATCACGTGGGCGAATCTTCCAGTGACCATCATGATCTGGTGACCACGCCGCCACAAACACTCCGCTGGGTCCTGGTAGTGCCACAATATCAACAACTGCGCCGCGTGAATCCTCTGGAATTGCTTCGAGCGCGACAGAAGTTGGTGGTGCGCCTGTTGGAAGTTCCACTTCTACACGCACGGTATCCCCAACCACTGATCGCCCTGGCTCTATTGCTATTCGCACATCTTCATGACCAACGCCCAATGATGGTCGCGCCAATGATCGCAGCAGTTGCACCCAAAACCGTTCCGGATAAGTCTCGCCGCGTCCATTCCGCCAACGCCAAATTTCATCGGTGGCCACGTACAACACATTTCCGGCGCCGTAACGCATTCCCACAACCAGTGGTGCGTGCCCACCGTCAATCACTTGTGTCGACTCAGCGAGTATTTCACTTGCTGGTTTCAGTGATCGAAGTGGGATCTGTTGTGCCCATTCCAATTGGGCCCAGCCCTCGTTCGGTGAAAGCAGTTCTGGTGGATACGCCGCCTTTGGATCGTCGGCCAGCCGTAACACACCAAGACGGGCGGCCAAGGGTGTTGGTGACAGATTGACCGGAATCTGTAGGCGTTCTAGTTCGTACGGACCCGTGAACGGAAGCATTTCTTCCGCAGTTGTTCCATGCCACGTCCGTGGTGTACTCCGCGACCCGCCAATCCACACCAGGCCCGTACCGCGCTCAGCGACGGCTCGGCGCATTTCTGATAGTTGTTCACCTGTAAAGAATGTGGCTGGAATATCGCCAATCACAATCAAGTCGAATCGTTCAAATTCTTCACGAGTACGCGGCAATCGCGCAATCGGTGTGTTTCCCTCTTGAGCAAAATCACGGTCTGCCGACAAAAGCATCACGGAACTTTCAATAGTTCGTTCACGTTGTAATAAGTTCTTGAGATAGCGATACTCCCAGCGCGGATACCCATCGATGTAGAGAACTCGCATCGGGCGATCAACGAGCGTAATTGGTACGGCGCGTCGATTATTCCCTGGCAGCAAATCGCGTGTTTCACGATCGTTGTTGGTTGTGTCGCCCAATGACACGTCCGATACACGCACTTCCCATCGCGCATCGCCAGTGCTTACTGGGTTTGCTACTAGTTGCACTGTATCGCTTGTCGGTGTGTTTGCATTTGTTGCGTCACCATTCGCTGGTAACTCTGCGAAGTCCAACACAGTCCCTGTACCAACATCGACCAGTTCGACACGCGACGCGTGCAACCGCGCCGGCCCGCGCCGCTCAACAGTCGCCTCTACTGGAACAAGATCTTTTGAGAAAGCGCGGCGCGGCGCCTGAATTCCGGCAATCGATGTATCTCCGATAGCCACGTCTGAACCAAGCGCAACTGCTGAAATTGTCACTCCATCTGCTTGAAGACGACGGATCAGCGCCCTATCTGGTGGATCTGTTGTTCGTCCGTCTGTCAGTAGCACGATCGCACTTACTTGTCTGCCTGATGAACGCGCCAACGCTTGTTCTATCGAACGAGAAAGAAGTGATTGATCACCATTCGCGTCTCCAACATCAATGGAACCGTCATTGGCAATTGTCAATACTGTCAGTGCATCGGAGAATCCGTACCAGGACACACGATGCTCGTCACTCATGTGATGAAACGGGGAATCGATTCCCGCGAGGGTGCGAAGGGCGAAATCCCGCGAGTGGGGTTCACCAGTAGTGCTTATGAGGTCGGCGACCTCCATCGACCGACTTCTGTCTGCCAGAATGATGACCGAATCAGGCTCCACCGATTCTCTTGGAACCTCTAACAATGGTCCAAGCAGAAGTGTTATGAGGTAGATGATTGTTCCAGCGCGGAGCACACACAGAACCCGACGACGCTTCGTTGCCATCACGATACGGCGATATGAACCCCAAGCAACAGCCGTTGCAAACATAAATATCAACAACCAAACAAATGGTGATGCTGGTCGCTCCCATGCGAACCGCACAGACTCTGTGTTGGTTGAAAGTGACTGAAGTCCAAACAGCCAACGGAACAGGGTGTTGCTGACCATCACAAACCCCCCTTCACTACGCGTGGGCCGTATTTGTGTGTGGTGCTTGGCGCCGCAATACCTACCGCATACGAAAATCTTCGGGCAAGAAATGCCTCTATCACCGCCAACAACACCGCTATTACTAAGAGTGCGGGTGCAATGCCACTCGATTGTCGCGGCGACATAGCTGTTGCCGCTGTGTGCTGTGTGTTGTTTGTTTCAGGTCCAACCCACTCTGTCTCACCCGTGGTAGCCAGCCAGTTTCGCAACCGGTCGTGTTCAATGATCGCCACCGACGACGCGCCGTCGTCAATCACTGCGGCCATCATGCCCTGGACGTGTCCAGACCCATCGACCATTTCAAGCATCCCTGCGTGATCAATTGCTGTTGCTGTTCGCCCACCAGGTCCAACTGCTATTGAATGCACGCCAGGCATTGCAGCACCATCCGCTGCCACTGGGCGCAATTCAATGATTCCTGCGCGATCTACATTTGGTTGTGTTCCCACAACGACAACCTGTGCTGCTGAGGCACGCCGCCTGCCCTCTGCTACGAGCTCTTGCCACAGTGGGACCATAAGTGGCTTCAATGGAAGCGTCGTCCACGACAACTCTATTGCGCTTGTAAACAACAACACTGTTCCACGAGCATTGACTGGGCGCCATGACAACACAAATGGTGCGCCACTTTGTAGAGAAAGCTGTGTTGCCCCGGGATCCATAGAGGCATCGACCGCCAACGTGCGAAACACTTCGACTGTTGGTGATAACTGCGTCAACTCGCCACCGAGGGCTGCAAAGTACGAGGCGCCCGGCTGCTCAGTCGCCAGTGCTAGTGGAGCGGGAAGATCACGAGCTTCAAGCGATAGTTTCCACGGAACAGCGAATGCGCTTGTGAACTGTCCCGTCCACGCTTGAATCTGTTCGCCCGCGGTTGGCAGAACAACCACAACGCCACCGCGCGTAACAAATGCGTTCAAGGACGTCCATTGTTGCACACTCACTAGTTGTGGTTGTGCGATGACAATCGCGTCCGCAGACGCTATGGATCGAGAGTCAAGCGCCGCCGGATCTGTCATTGAGACGTCGATCAGTGCTGGATCACTTGGCGCCAATGCCCGCGCAATCCAGTCACCGGCCGGAAGTCGATCAATCGCGCCGTTTGCTTCAAAGGTCCGTCGGTCCACAACCACAACTCGTAGTCGATCTGTTGAGGCCAGAACCGTCGCTCGAGAATCATCCACGGGCTGTGCATCAACAGAAATTGACGCAACGACCGCTCGCCGCACGATGGCGGATGGATTTTCGGGTCGTTCCGATAGCGCAACTGATACAGCGCGCTCCCGCTCTCCGGCATTCAACTCAATGGCACGTTCAATCGGAGCTGTCAAAGTTGGACCGTTCACCCGGATGGTGGTACGAAGTGCTCCGTCTCCACGATCGCGAGTGACCACCACCCGCACAACAACAGGTGATCCTGTGCCAGAACCAGCCATGCGATCAATGTCGACGGTTGAAATTCGCAGATTCATCCCATCTGCAATCGGCTCAGTAGTCGCGCGAACAATAACTGGTGTTTCGCTAGTGCTTAATTTCTGAAGTGGTGTAAGCGCACCGACAAATCCAGCGCGAAATGCGCTGCAAATCAACACATCTCGTTGTGTCCCATTTGATTCTTCGTGTCCAAGAATCGCTGTTGCGACCTCAAGTGCAGCGCTCAGGTCACCTGAAGTTTCTGTCGCCGCAAGACCAGTCAATCGTCGCACTGCACCTTGGTGGTCGAGAGATGCTGCCTCACGACTTGAAATTGCTGCGCGTGACGAAAGCACCACTGAAACACGATCACCCGGGACTAACTCACTGATTGCTGTTCGCGCGATAGTGATTGACCTTTCAAAGGCTGTCCCTGAACTCAATCGCTCATTTGCCGATGCTGAGTCATCAACAACAATGACAAGTGTTCGCGCTACGCGCGTGGTGGCGATGTTTGAACCAAGAAACGGCGCAGCGATTGCAAGACCAGCACACACAACCAACAGACAGCGCACTGCCAGGAGTAACCATCGCTCCACACGGCGCTTCCTCTCAACACGACGCAATGCTTCTCGCAATAGATCCATTGCCGCCCACTCGACTGGTTTCCGTCGTCGTCGCATCAGTAAATGAATGGTGACAGGAATTGTTGTCGCCACACCAGCTGCTACCGCTAGTCCTGGTGATGCGAAGGTCAACCAGCTCATCGCCCACCCCCACGCAAGAATGTTTCGCGCCGAGCCAGCAGTGCGGCCATTGTTGGTCCAACAGATTCATGTGTATCAAGACGAATCATGTCGAACCCAAACCCACGGACAAGGCGTTCCAGTTCGCGCTCGTCTTCTGCAAGTACATCTAAATAAGCTTGGCGAACACTTCGCGCGTCCACCTCTATCGTTGCTTCGCCTTCCAATCCTTCAAACGGCGCGTTTTCATCAAGGTCGAATCGCAATTCAGCCCGATCAAGGACTCGCACCAAAATCACGTCGTGTCCACGATGACGAAGCCGAGCCAGCGCGTCTTTCACTTGTTGTTTCGGCATGAAAAAATCACTCACGATGACTACAAGCGATCGGTGAGTACCTCGCGAAAGCAGTTCATCAACTGCGCGTGGAAGATCTGCACGCCCGTCAACTGCGTGTGTTGCCAGACACTGGACGATTGCGCGCCAGTGACCTTGTGAATTCGAGCACCGGGTGGCTGCGATTAGCTTTGGACCGAACATTTCGGTGGAAACTCGATCGCGTTGAGCAAGACCAAGAAATGCCATTGCGGCAGCGGCGGCTGTTGCGTGATCAAACTTTGTCCAACTTGATTGCTTCCCTGTCTGTGTACCGCCCCAGCCATCTTTGCTTCCCAATGTGCCAAACCGCATACTTCCAGATGCGTCCACCATAATGTGAATATCAAGGTTTGTCTCTTGTTGAAAGCGCTTGAGATACAGCTTGTCACTGCGCCCAAAGACCTTCCAATCAATGTGGCGAACCGGATCACCGGCAACATATTGCCGATGCTCCGCAAACTCCACGGCGAGTCCTTGATAAGGCGAGCGGTGCATTCCACTCATAACACCCTCCGCGATCCGCTTTGCGCGCAACTCGAATGGCCCAAGTTGGGCCAGTGTCTCGGGTGCCAGGTACTGCTCTGCGCGCACAGGGATCCGTTCAGGCGCCCGCGGGCTTCACAAGGCGTTCTAGTTCCTTGGCGCCAGCTGCGCTGGTGTCTTCAACGCAAATCTCGCGCAGTAGTTCATCAATCACCTGATCTGGTCCAACCCGATCTGCTTGTGCGTTGAAGTTCAACTGAAGCCGGTGACGCAGAATTGGTTTGGCCACTGCCCGGACATCGTCTGGTGTTGCTGTGGCGGCGCCTGCAAGTAGCGCCCGAGCCTTCGCTGCAAGAACCAGGAACTGGCTTGCGCGTGGCCCGGCACCCCAACTCACATATTCCATGACGCGCAACTTTGGCAATGGGGTCGCTGGATCTTGTTCCTGTCGAGTGGCGCGTACCAAACGAAGTGCATATCGAACAACATGATCGGCGACGGGAACTTCTCGCACCAGCGCTTGTATCGCCCGTACATCTTCACCGCTTAAAACGCGCTCGGTTGGTTTGGGTGCGATACCAGTTGTACGGCGAACGATTTCAGCCTCTTCATCTGCGGTTGGATATCCAATCAATATCTGCAACATGAATCGGTCGAGCTGCGCCTCTGGTAGTGGGTAGGTGCCCTCTTGCTCAATGGGGTTTTGTGTGGCAAGCACAAAGAATGGATCTGGTAGTTGGTGATTCACGCCTCCCACCGTGACCTGCCGCTCTTGCATTGATTCCAGCAAGGCGCTTTGTGTCTTTGGTGGCGTGCGATTTATTTCGTCGGCCAGGATCACGTTTGAGAATATTGGCCCGGGGACAAATCGAAGTCTTCGCGTTCCGGTTGATCGATCTTCCTCGATGACTTCTGTTCCGGTCATGTCGCTGGGCATGAGGTCAGGTGTGAATTGAATGCGCGAAAATCCAAGAGACATACTCCGCGCGAGCGTTGACACCAAGAGTGTCTTCGCTAGACCAGGAACACCTTCAATCAATGCGTGACCACCACAAGCAAGGGCGATCATTACCTCATCAATCACGCGATCTTGCCCCACAATGACGGAGTGGACCGCCGTGCGTAGTCGCTCGGTGGCCGCCTTCGCGTCGGCGGGAGTGTGAATAACCGTCGACGGAGCGGATTCTTGCATGGGGGAAGTATAGTTGCGCGCCTTGCCGGAACTCCCGGAAATCGAAGTCTTACGCAACACGATCGAGCCCATCCTGGTGGGACGAAGGTTGCGCGTCATGACCGTCGGACCGCACGACATGCGCGCCCGGGGTTGTGGACGGGGCCAGGCGCTCTTGGTTCCCCGCGCTTGGATGAGTCGAACCGAGCTGCTTGATGGTTGCGTCATTCAGTCCATCGAGCGCCATGGCAAACGGTTGGCTCTCTGCGCCACCGACGGTCGATGCTTGGTTGTCCAACTAGGAATGAGTGGCCAATTGATTGCCGGCGCTTGTGCGGGTGGGTCACATCAGCACGTCACATGGTCGATGACTAGCGCAAGTCCGCGCCGTACCGCCCGCGCGAAAGTTGCCCTGTTGGTGTTTCGTGATCCACGCCGGTTTGGTGGCTTAACCCCGTACCAAACCAAGAAAGAACTTCATGAATCGTGGAAAGCAGAACTCGGACCAGACGCATTGGCCGTACAGGCCCGCGCGCTTCGAATTGCTTTGCGTGGGGCGCGCGCCGTAAAGACTGCTCTCTTGGATCAAACCGTTGTTGCAGGTGTTGGAAACATCTATGCCGATGAGTCACTACACATCGCTGGGATTGATCCACGAATCACTTGTGATCAGGTTTCTGAATCCGAAATCCAAAGACTCACCCGAGCGATTCGGCTGATTCTGCGCCGCGCGGTCAAACATGGTGGTAGCACGCTCCGTGACTATCGCTCTGGTATTGGAATCAAGGGTGCCGCACAGGCGCTACATGCCGTCTATGGGCACGCAGGGGAATCATGTGGGTCTTGCTCAGAAACACTCCACGGAACCCGCCTGGGTGGCCGCGCAACGGTCTGGTGTCCACGCTGTCAGCCAGGGACACGAACAAAGAGATCTGCCGTCTGAATGGTGTCAACACGACCGCGTGACAGGGGTTGGAAAGAATGAACTCTTATATATTCCTCCCCCTAGTAATGAGCCCTGTCAATAGGTGGACAAGTTTACAAATCAAATCACAAACCACGACTGCGCAAGTGGATACACCACAATCATCTATGTGGTTGACTTGTCAACACCGAGTCACAAGCGTTCACTAACCCGCCACGTGTACGGGGTTGCTGACCACAGCCAAGCGCCGGCCAGGTGTCAACCTCTTAAGTAGGCAAATCATGGAGTTATCACCCCAAACACTCGTCACCAACCGTCAGGCAATTCACCACCACTCCACACGCGTGAATAATCAGTTATTCCGCAATAACCCGACGTTCGATCGACTGTTCGATTCGCGTGACATCGCTCGATAGCGCCGTATCGGTTTGTGTCTTTGCGCCGACAGTTCGGACGGCGTGCATAACGGTTGTATGGTCGCGACCACCAAAGTAGCCGCCAATTTCTTCAAGTGAGAAACGCGTGTGTTTACGAGCAAGCCACATACATACCTGCCTCGGAAGCGCAACACTCTTGTGCCGACGCTTAGACATGAGCTCACTCAACTTAATGTCGTAGTAGCGGGTAACCGCGTCAATGATCTGTTGGATGGTTGGTTGTGTTGAACCACCAGCAACATCAACCGGCCGACCATCTGCGAGTGCTTGTTTGGCCAACTCAAGTGTGATGGGAACACCATGAGCCATCGCGAGTCCGCGTAGGCGCGCAAGCGCACCCTCAAGCTCTCGAATATTTGAATCAAGTCGAGCGGCGATGTACGCAGGAACATCATCAGGCAGCGATAAACCGTGAAGCGCCGCCTTTGATTTCAAAATCTCAATGCGCGTCTCATACGGCGGCCGATCAATACGGGCCACAAGCCCGCAGTTGAAGCGGCTCACCAAGCGCTCTTCGAGATCGGGGATCTCTGATGGCGACGCGTCAGAACTCAACACAATCTGTCGACCACCCTGGTACAGGGCATTGAAGGTGTGAAAGAACTCTTCTTGTGTTTGTTCATGCTTTGAGAGAAAGTGAAT
>Ga0114966_10001322_pt1 | contig 23096 bp, 24 predicted proteins | sample M_130207_XF_Meta_FD_87029 | JGI IMG/M metagenome (GOLD analysis project Ga0114966, IMG submission 87029) | Freshwater microbial communities from Lake Montjoie, Canada to study carbon cycling - M_130207_XF_MetaG | ecosystem: Environmental > Aquatic > Freshwater > Lake | place: Lake Montjoie... | reverse complement strand
TTTTTTTATCTTTATTATAAATCTCTCTTGTTTTTTTTAGTATTTCTTCATTTGTTTTATTAAAAATTTCAGCAATTTTATTATTATAATTTGTTAATGATATAGAATTAAATTCTATAAATTCATTTATAAATAAATCATTTATTATTTTATTTATTTTATAAATTAAAAATCCAAATTTATATTCTATATCATTAATTTTATTCTCATTATCATATTTATATTTAAATAAATCATTAAGATTTGTTAATGAAGTAAAATTAAAATTATCTGGAAAATCTACCAGAGGTTCTTCTTTAAATAAATTACTTATATTATCCTTATTTTCAAATGATTTTTTTACAAAATTATAAATAAACTTTTCTTTATCTTTTTTAGTTGTAATATAATTTTGTAATAAATCAAATAATTCTTTAATATAAGGTATTGTTGTCATTATCTATTTAAGAAAAATAATTAAATATATCGAAATTTAAAAGTAGGATAATATTTATAAATAAATAATAATATTATAATAACAATTAATAATGAAAAATAATAAACGTAAATAGACATTAATTTCGTATTACATATATCATAAACATCTACAACTATTTTTTGAATTTGATTTTGAATTTTATTATATTCCATTTTAATAAATTCAAATATCTCCTTATTTTCATAAAAACTTTCTTTTAATTCTCCTTCAAATTGATAAGTATTATCAAATATCATTAAATTATCTATTTTCAAATATAATATAGGATTTATCTTCTTTTTTATTATTTGAATATTTGGTGTATATATCATATTAAATGCTGAAAAAAAATCCTTTGCTTCTTCTAATAAATTATTATCCACAAAATATTTAAGAATTTGAAATGTAAATAATGCTGATATTATCTTTTCTTTATATAAAACCCCTTTTTTATCTGTGAGAGTTTTAAATTTAGCATTATTTAAATCATTTGCTGGTAAATGATTTCTACTAATATCATCAAATATAGATTTTATATATTCATATAAACGATTAATACTAATATTTGATTTTAAATCATTACATTTACCATAAATGAATTTATTATCAAATTCATTCTTTTTGTCAAGATAATTACATATTTTCTTACTATTAATAAATTCAATATTTATATGTGTATAAAAAATACGATTAATAGCATTCAAACCTTTACCAACATTTATAATATATATATAATTTAATATATAATATATAAATGATAATGCTATAGATATATAACAAAACATTATAATATATCTATAATGGAATTCATCTTTTTTATCTAAAAAATCATAAAAAATATATAATTTAACAATTACAAAAATTACTGTTATAACAAAGGTTATAAATATATAATCAATTGAAAAATAGTCATTTAGATAGAACAAATTTTCTAATTGTTTAAATAAAGGACTATCGGCAAATTTAGGATTACCATCTTTGAAATATCTATATGAAGTTAATTTAAAATATAAAAATATATTTTTGAATATTTCATAAATCATCCATAATAGCGAAGAAATTAGAAATAACCATAATATAAATATTATAGTATCATTTATAATTCTAATATCTGAACAAATTATAGGTTCTTTTTCTAATGATTTTGTTAATAATTTAACTAAATTTGACCCTTCTTCATAAATAAAATATATTATTTTACCTAATATTTCTAATATCTCTTTCTTCATTTATTCTAATAATTATAATGATTTAATAATCCATAAAATAATAAATACTATTATAGGAAATGAAAAACGAACTAATAATTCTTGAATTGTTGTCAAATCATTTGATGATAAATATTGATTAATATAATGACATCCTATTTTTTCTAATGAAATACCTAATATTATTACAATTGATAATATAAATAATTTCATTACTTCTCTACGAGACATTACCATTCTATCCCAAAATGAATATTGATAAGATTGTTGAGGTATTTGAAGAGGTATTTGTTGTTCTTTATATGGATAATAATTTGAGAATTTCTCATTTTGTTTAGGAGGTTGTGGTTGATAAGATTGTGGAGATTGTTGAGGAGGTTGTTGAGGAGGTTCATTATGATATTCTTCATAATTTATTTGTGGTTGTTGTTGTTTTTTTTTAGGATTAGGAATAGGTGCTGGGGGGGTATTTTCAAATTCTTCTTCAAATGCTAAATCAAGAGATGTCATATATATTTCTATAAATAAATAAATATTTTTAATAAATAGAATATGGTTGATTATAATAATATTTTAAATATGGTTTCTTTATTACTTGCTTTCATTATTCTCTTTATCATTCTTTTTGGTTGTAAATGTAATTCACCGCAAATTATTAAAGAAAGATTTGAGAATAAAGAAGAGGAAAAAAAAGATGAAGATTTAAGTAAATTTGAAAAATCAATATTAGAAGGTCTTTCTGCCGGTTCTATAACTACAAAAGATTTAACTTCATTAATTAAAAATGAACAATTTACAGAACAAAATTTAGAAAACTTAATTGGGCATGTTGAAAAATTTAAAGGTGGTATGAAATCCTAAACTTCTTCTTCATCATCATCATCATCTTCTTCATATAATAATTCATTTCTTTTATAAGTTTCTAATAATTTATCTTTCGAAAAACCTTCATTATCTTCTTCATCTTCTAACTCATGATCTTTATTATAATAATTATAATCATTAAAATTATTTTTATAATTTGGATTTAATATAGATTTAAATTCATTTGTTAAATTAAATTTTGGTGAATAATAATAAATAATATAAGTTATTATATGATTTACTCCCTTAAAATCATATAAATTATTATTTGATGCTTCAAATCGAAATGTTAATTTAGATAATTTCCCTATTGGATGAAATTCTCTCGATGGTATCTTCTGTATTTCAAATCTTTCTTCATTAAATCCTATCGTATTTACCTTAAATTTAGCAATTCCAAGATTATAATTATTATATGCTAATGAACCATAAGAATGCTCTTCTATTTCTGGTGATCTAATTGTTATATATTTCTCACCTATGAAAAAAACTACACCAGGTGCTGTTATTTCATATCTTTCCGTTTTTGTATTATAATAACTATGAAATATTTTAAGAAATTTTAAATTATTATCATATCTTTTTATATATTTATATTTTATATTATCATCTTCTTTCTTAATATTTGTTGAAAATCCTAATGTTTCCGCCATAGAACTATCACTCATATTTAATATAAATGGTTTTTGACAAGTAAAAGTAATTACATTTGTTAATTCTGGTGGATTACTATATGTTATTATTTCAATAGGTGATGGATAATTAATATTATCTTCAATATTTTTTTTAATCATTAAAGAATTAAATGTAGGCATAAATGTTAATAAATTATAATTACCAATATTCATCTCAAATTTTGTAAATATATTCATATTAGCATTTGATGGGTCTAAACCATTATTCACAATATAATCATTTGAACTATTAGCAATATATATGAATAAATTATTATTATAAACATCCAAGGAATACATTGTTCGAGGAATACTATAATCAATTACTTCAATACCAATAACATTTTTAAAAGGTGTATTTACTTTTATTGTATAATAATTAGGGTCTGGAAATCTAAGATAATCTCGGTCTTTACTATCAACAATAAATAAAAAACTTTCTTTTATACTATTCTTTTTTAAATAGTCTATATCCTCGATAGACATATTTATTTAATTAATTTGTTATTATTTTAAATAATAAAATTAAAAAAATGATTTCTTATTATTTTATAAGAAAAATAGAAATGAAGAAGAATTATTATAAGAAGAAGTTGTTAATGATTTATTTCTTTGAATTGAAATATGCTCGACGATTTCGAGAACGTCATGAAGAAAAATTATTAAATGATTTCGAAAAAAAATGCTTTTATAAAGATGAATGGAATTATTTAATTTAATTTTTTATTTATAGAATGGCGACAAAAAATTTATTCGAATATTTTTTTGGATTAATTGGACAAATAAAATTATTTCATTTTTCTACTATGAAATATTCAACTCATAAAACCCTTGATGATTTTCATGAAGGTTTAAGTGAATTAGTTGATAAATTATTAGAAGTTTATATAGGACGTTATAATAAACAACCATTAGAACTTTTTGAAATTAATATGAAAGCGACAACAGATATAACTAATCTATTACCTTATTTAGAAACAGAGAGAGAAGTTGTAAGAGGAATTCGCAATAAAACTTTTAAAACAAATAGCGAAATACAAAATATAATTGATGAAATAATAGCTCTATTTGATAGAACAATTTATTTATGTAATCTTAATTAATTCTTAATTTATTTTTTTATAAATTTTTTATAAATTCTTAATTTATTTTTTATAATTTTTTTATTAATTCTTAATTTATTTTTTTATAATTCTTAATTTATTTATAAATCTTTAATCAACTTAATTCTATACAACATTTATGACCATTTTCAAATAATAATATCTGATAAATATATTTTTTTAATGAATTCTTTAATAATTTTATATTTGTATTTCCTGTTGTATTTAAATCATTTGATAAAATATTCTTTATTTGTATTAATAAATTTGTTATTACATTCCCATATTGATTTAAAGTAATTATTTCATCTAAATCTATTAAATATTCATTATTATTATAATTTAAAATTTTTGATACTACTTGTTCAACAAAAGCATGATCTCTCATTTATTTATTAATTTTATTAAAATCCTTAAATCAATAATCACTTAATAACATAAAACATAATGAATTATCTGGTCTTTTAATTCCAGATGAAAATTCTGGATTTTTTTTAATTTCTGGTAATTTTGAATGTTTTATTAAAAAATCCGTTAAAATTGTATCATCATATTTATTTGGATACATATAAATTTTTATATAATCATTTAAATAAAATAAAAGAATTGTTTTGAATATTATATAACTATAAATATTACACTTATCATTCCATTTATCTCCTTTTTGAATTTTAAAAATTTGATGACATTTATATAAAGAATAAATTAATTCCATTTTAAATATTTTTCTAAATTCTAATTTATAATCTATACTTACAAATGCTAATTGTAATATTGTCGCCCATAATTCTATTTTCGCCTCATTTAATATTAATAATGTTTCATCGCATAATTTAAAATGTTTCTTTAATTTCCTTTCATTTTCTTCTTTAAATAAATTTTGATGAATATTTAAATCGTGATGAATTAATTCATGAAGAATTACTTTTGGAAATTCTTCTTTTCTAAATATATATATATCATTTCTATTTATATATGTAAAACCACTATTAATATTTTCCGTTGTCATTATTCCATCTTCTTTTAATATCTTTTTTGCTGGTGATGGAATTAAATGAATTGTCATAATTTTCCTTCTTAAAATAAAAACACCTCTTTTCATAACTTTTTTAATTAAATCAAAATCTAATTTATCATTTGTATTATAATATATTTTTAATGTCAAATTTCTATATTTAATTATTTTAAAAGAATTAATATCATTTATATAAGTTAAAACTTCGGGAATTTCAAATTTACCTATAAAATGCGATTTTATATCTTCTTTAATACTTTCTATATTCATTTCTAATAAAAATTTAATAAAATTGTTTCAATTCCTTTATAATCTTTTTTATATAACTTTCTTTCTTTAAATTCAACGCCGTTTCTAAATAAAATATAGAATTATAATAACTTATCTCATCCTTATTTTCATTCATTTTCTCATATTTCTTTACAAATGTTTCAAATACTCTTGTCATTATCTCATTCTTTAATTTCCTTAAATTCTTATCTTCATTCCATATATTATCTATATCTTTATAAAACCATTTTGATTTAGTTTCATCATATTTAAAAGAGGATGAAATATAATCATCTTTATAAACAACAGAAGCAATATCATAATGACATTTATAATTCATTTAAAATTATAATTCAATATTATTTTTAAGTTAATGTTAGAAAATTCTTATAAAATACTTAATCTTCCTAATAATAGTTCAATCGATGATGTTAAAAAGGCATATAAGAAAATAGCATTAAATTCACATCCGGATAAATTAAATAATATTAAAGATGAAAAAGAAAAAAAGAAAAAGATTAAGGATTTTATGGATGCTACAAATGCTTATAAAAAAATTATTAATGATGATATAGAAATTGATGAAGATTTTGATTATAATGATTGGATGAAATCTTTTAATGATTTTACTAATAGCAATTTATTTAAAGGTGTTGTTGATGTTATCAAAAAAATGCGAACAAAAATTAAAAAACATTCTATATCAGTTGATATTAAATATCATGAATTATTTAATCCTAATAAAAAAAAATTACGTCTTTTTTTAAGAAAATTAGATGAACCTATTTATATTAATCTTGATTGTTCTAAATATCCATCACATATCATTAATTATTTTGATGATAATGATGATGAACATGAAATAATGATTACAATGGATTTAATTAATGATAAAACTATTAATAACGGATTTTATCATATTTCTATGGATATTTATTTAGATATGGATATAGAATTATGCGAATATCTAAATGGCGGTAAAAGAGAAATTGAATATTTTAATAAAGAAATCATCGAAATCGATATTCAACCATTCTCATTCATCCATATCATCAAAAATAAAGGTATTAAAGCACAAGGTGATTTAATCATTAAATTTAATATTAAACCAATTCAAAAAGAAAAATGGTGCGAATTATTAGACGCAGATAAAAAAATTATGATTGAAATCCTTTCTAAAATTAAAATGATATAAAGAAATGTTTTAATATTAATATCATATTAAAAAATGGCCCCAGTGAAGAAAATTACAACTGCTCCTGTTGTTGAAGTTCCGCCACCACCAGCGCCTCCTGTTGTAGTTGAAGAACCAAAGAAAAAAGTTTCAAAGACAGTTGTAGTGAAAGAAGAAGTAAAACCAGTAGTAGTGAAAGAAGAAGTTAAGGAAGAGGTTGTAGAAGATAAGGAAATTGTTGAGGATGTTTTTAAGGTTCTCGTTGATAAGATTTCAAGTCTAACAACACTTAATAAGGAAATTCAAGTAGCACTCAAACAAGTTTCAAAAGATTATGATAAACTTAAAAAGATTGTAGATAAAATCCAGAAGAAGCGTGAAAATGCTCGTAAGTCTCCATCTGGATTTGCTAAACCTAATAAAATTAGTGATGAACTTTGTGATTTTATTGGAGTTCCATATGGAACAGAGAAATCCCGAACTGATATCACTCGTTATATTAATAGTTATGTAAAGGAACATAATCTTAATAAACCTGATAATAAGCGTATTATTCTACCCGATGAGAAACTTAAAAAAATTCTTAATCCAAAAGAAGGTGATTTAGTTACTTTCTTTGTTCTTCAACGTCTTATTTCTCATCATTTCCCACCAAAGAAATAAAAATTACACCATATCTTCTATTTCTATTTTATTCGTAATAGATGTAATTTTAATAAAATTTTTTATTTTTCTAATAAAAGAATAATCCATTTTTTTATTTTCTTCATTTCCTTTTATTTCATCAATTTCAATGAATTCATCTTTATTTTCATTAACAAATCCCATAGAAGTATTAATGATATATGCTTCCATATTATCTTTATTTTATAATAAAGTATAAATCATTTTTTTAATTATTTTCTTAAAAAAATAATTTATTTATATAAAATAAAGATAATCTGTTAAAAATCAAATTCAAAAATTATCAAATAGATACTTAAATTATAAAGATTTTATAATATGTTTTGAAGAAAAATATATAGAACATTTAACATCCAAAATACCTGATTTGTAATGGATGACAATAAATTAATAAAGGTTATAAATATTTAGAAAATAATAAAAAAATAGTAAATTATTATATGTAATATATAATAAAATAAAAACAAAACTTTTAAATTATTTGAATTAGGATTTAATAATCTCTAAAATATTATTTTCACATATTTTTTCATATATAATCTTGTTTTTTATTTTATTATCTATATCATAAAATATATAATTTAATTCCCGATATAAAAGAACCATTTTTATTTGTTCTATTATCAATAGTATTTCGATTTAATCCTTTTAATTAATTCCAAATCTATTACCTTTTATAAATACTAATTGATATTTATTCCAAAGAATATTTACATATGTTGGATACATAATATCAGATAAAAATTTAATATTATATTCATGAGGTTGTTTTTCTTTAAATCTAAAATCAACTCCTTTATAATAATCTAATAAAGTTCCTATATTCCATCCATTATATAGTATTAATCTTGACATTAAAATTTCCTTATTTTCAATACAATCAATATGATTTTCTGATTGATTTGTTAAACTAAATATCTCATTATTTATTAAAAATTCTAATGTTGATTTATCCATACAAAATAAATATGATTGAATATGAGTTCTAAATAATGGATCTCTTTCTGTATTAATTGTTATTCCATATAATTTGATTTCTTCATCTTCTTTAAGACCATTTATAAAAATAGATGTCCAATTATCTTTATAATAATCTGGAATATAAGTCCCATGAATTGATGAATTAGCAAATATAAAATAATCATATTTTTTATATAATCCATCTCTCAATAATCCCTCACTCCAACCTCCAAAATCAAAACCTTTATTATTCCTTCTAATCACTTTAACATATGAAGGCAAATCTAAATTATCATTATACCCATTTGATATTATTATAAAATCAACATTATCATCTTTAAATATACAATTCTTGAAAAATGCCTCAACTCTACTATTCATTTCATGAAAAACATATAAAACTAATATTTTACTCATAATTATCTTATTTTAAAATTTAATTCATTAGGTTTATATAATTTTTATATATAATTAATATCAAATCTTTTAATTTTTCTGGAGAATATCCTATTTCATAATATGATGCTTTATCATTTATTATTAAACTTTTATATAATTCATTAACAATCTTTTTAACTCGTTCTCCATAAGGTTTAGTCTTACTCATATAACCTTTTATCTTATCATCTTCATTAAAAAATACCATTAAAAGTTTTTCTATATCATAATTAACTCTATATTTAGTATGTTTATGAAATTCTGTTGATTTTTCTAAATCCCATATTACAAATAAATATCCTAAATTTTTAATTTTAATATTATTTTCATCATATATATATTCAAAATCTTTATCTTTTAATGGTATTTTATGATATAAAAAGTTTCCTGAATGACTATCATAATGAAATTTACCAGTAATTCTATAAAATTCTATCAATGACATTAATGTCTGAAATAAAGCATTTATTACTAATTCATCATTTTTATAATTCTCATTTAAAAATTCTTTTAAATCTCCATTCGCAAGTTCGTTAAAATATATTATAAATGGATTTTTAAGAAATTTATGAAATATTTTAGGATATTTATCAATTTCCTTTTCTGGTTCATATATATTATAATCATATAACATTGGAAAATTATTAGTTTTATTCATATAAACAGCATTTGAAACTACTTTAAATGTATCTAATTCATTTGTTTTTTTTGGATTATATTTAGCAATTTTTAAAGCAATCTTATAATCATCTATCTCTCCTAATAATATTAATCCATTCTTACTTTCACTTCCAATTTTCTTAATTATTTTAATATTTCCTATATATATATCATCACCTTCTTTTCTTATTATTTTATCATCTTTTATTATTTTCCTAATATCTTCATAATTTTTAATTCTGATATTTTCTTCAATATCTTTTTTTTGTTTTTCTTCAATATTTTTTCGAGGTCTTCCTCTTGGTTTCTTTTCATTTTCTTCAATAATTATAAGAGGTTTTTCTCTTGGTTTCTTTTCAATTCCTTCAATAATTATAAGAGGTTTTTCTTCAATAATTTTTCGAGGTCTTCCTCTTTGTTTCTTTTCAATTCCTTCAATAATTATAAGAGGTTTTTCTTCAATAATTTTTCGAGGTCTTCCTCTTTGTTTCTTAATAATATCCATTTTTAAATATTAATAATAAAAATAAATTATCACTTTTTAACTCTTAACCTTCTTAATCTATATTTACCATTATCTAATATATCTTACTATTAGAATAACGCCATTTATTTAATTTCCTATTTATTTTTCTATGTTCTTTAACTTCATAATTTAATTTATTATATTTATTTTCAATATATCCACCATAAAATACAACAATAAAAATTAAAAAATAAATTATCATTAATTCTTTATATTTTATTATTTTCTTTATATAAAAGAATTAATAATCTAATTTAATTAATAATGGATGATAATTATTTAAATGATGTTTGGTCTCTTTATTTTCATGATCCATATGATATGAATTGGGAAGCAAACTCATATAAATTCATTACTACTATTAGTAGTATTGAAGATTTTATAAATGTCTATAAATCTTTTAATGAATTATACATGAGAGGAATGTTTTTTATTATGAGAGAACATATAACTCCAAGATGGGAAGATGATAATAATAAAAATGGAGGTTGTTTTTCACTTAAAATAAATAAAGAAGATGTTCTAGAAAAATTATTCGAAATAACTTCATTAATTCTTGGTGAAACTCTTGGAAAAGATGATTTAATTTCTACTAATATTAATGGAATTTCTATCAGTCCTAAAAAGAATTATTATATTATTAGAATTTGGATTAAAAATAATCAAAATATTAATAAAGATAATTATAATTTTAATCTTCCTTCATATTCAACTCTTATGTATAAATCTCATATTGATTATATATAAATATTTATTAATCATTATTAATTTAAATATGACAGATTTATATTCTATTATTATTTCTAATCCTATTATTATTGAAACTCTTTTTCATCTTAATAATAATTATCATATAAATTATATAAATTCTACAAAAAGAACTTTCAATAAAAATTGTAATATTATTCATATTTATAAATATATCCCAATTCTTAAAGAATTATTTATTAATAAAAATATTAATGATATAACTTATTTAATTACTGAAACTTTTGATAATAATTCAATTATTTATAAAATAAAATTAAAAAATCATCCTATTCTAGATAATTATGATTATATATATAATTTTCGATTTTTTATCCATCTATCTATAGATTAAAATAATAAAAATAAAATAAATATTACTCTTAAAACTAATAAAATTAATATTATTGACCCAAATCCATTTAATCAAACTATTATTTATTTTATCTCCAATTATCTCGAAAATGAACATATAAATTATATTAAAAATAATATTATTGATAAAGAACTTAAACAAATCTTTCTAAATCTTAATCCTCGTTCTTTTGAGCTAAACATAATCTAACTGTTCCCATTGATGCTATCGAATATTGAAGAATTATTGGATAAGCATTCTTTAAATATATCTCAACAGATGAAGATAAATTAGTACATTTTGTAAAAATACTTAAATATTTTAAACTAAAAACACCTTGAATAACATCTTTCGTTCCTTCTGTTACCATTTCATTATTTTTCCTCATATTTATATTTTGAGATTTCTCTGTTCCTAATATTGTTTCTTGACAACAAAATTCTCCCTGACAACTTAATATTAACTTATCATTCTCATTTTTAATTTCTATAAATTCTGCTAAATTGTGCATGTCTCTTATAATCTTTTGTAAATATGATGAAGGCATCGTTATTATCGTATTAAAATCTTGTGGAGGAATATCCACATTTACTACATCTATATCTAACATCGATAATCTATATGTTGTCTTTACATTCCTCTCCCCATTCTCTATTGTTATCCCCAGAATATTTGGATCACTTTTAAGAATAAATAATGATAATATATCACTATTTGTTATCGTCTTTATTAACATATGAAATTTAAGCATATTTATACCCACATATAATTTCTTCTCACAATAATAACGTTCAAATTTCTCTGCCTCCAATTTTAAATGAATTAAAACTATATGAGTATTATCTAATGCTATTATTTTCATACCTGTATCATCAAATTCTAAATTAACATCCATTAAAATCTCCTTCATCGCATCTATTACCAATTTTATTGTTGATGCTTGAATAGTTTTTATATTCAATAAATATTCACTATTATTGATATTATTATTCATATTAAAAATAATTATTATTCTTTCTTTAAATCAAATGTTATTGATGTTTATAAACATATTTAGAAATATCATCTGGATTTTTTATTTCTGTTTTATTATTATTTAATGATATATTTAAAGTTTTTGTTAAATTTTGTGATGTTGGATTATTAATAGTTCTAAATAATGAACTCCCTAAACTTTGATAATATGATGGTTCTTCCTTCTTTTTATTTTTATTCTCTTTCTCATTTTGTGTATTTATTATTTTAAATAATTCTTGATATGAATATACATTCATTTTTATTTAATAAATACATTTAAAATAATATTTATTATAATGTCTCTCGATAATTTTATAGATTTCTCTAATATAAATATTAATGATTTTATTTCTATTTATTTAATTGACAAAAATATATTAAATATTGATGAATTAAATCATTTTCCATTTATATTATTTACTAATTATTATATCTTTGACGAAAACTTAAAATCTAAATTAACTATTCTTATAAATTCTATCAAATCTAATTTAAATGATTTTAATGAAAATGAAATAATTGATTATACAAAATGTTCTATTATTAATTCTATTTGTAGTAATAATCCAACTTGTTTATGTCCCATCTTTTATAAAAATAAAATAAATCTTAATTATAAAATTAATAATCAAAATAATATTATTAAAAAAATAATAATTGCTGGTAAATCTTTCGAAACAAGATTACAAATTCACGACGATTATTTTAATTCTATCAAAATTCAAAAAAAATATAATAAATTTTTAATGTTTATTTTCTTATCTATATTATCATTCATTTATATTCATTTTTATTTAAAAATAAATTATATTTATTAAATAAATAAAAATGCAAATATTCGTAAAAACTCTAACTGGTAAAACTATTACATTAGAAGTTGAATCGTCTGATACTATTGATATGATTAAATCTAAAATTCAAGATAAAGAAGGTATTCCTCCTGACCAACAAAGACTTATTTTCGCTGGAAAACAATTAGAAGATGGTAGAACTTTAGCAGATTATAATATTCAAAAAGAATCAACTATTCATCTAGTTTTAAGATTAAGAGGAGGTTAATAAAAAATGATTTTAAATGTCTTTAATTTATTTTTATATGACTTCTAAAATTATATGTCCATGTGGTTCATCCATTAATCATAATTATATTCGTATTCATGTTTATTCTAATAAACATCTCCAATATTTATTTGATACTAATACTCATCTTAAAGATTATTCTGATATTTATAATGAAGATTTATTAGATAATCTTAATCAAACTATGATTAAATTAGATGAAAATAAATCTCAAATGAAAGAAGGTGATTACTTAATTGAATGTAATAATCTTCTTAAAGAATATAATGAAAATAAAACAAAATCTATTATTAATTCTTATGTAAATCTTATTAAAAAATTTAAAGAAAATAGTAGATTATATAATAAAATTATCAGCGAAATTACTTATAAAAATAATAAAATTGTTCTTTATCAATTCAAAAATAACATCTATTTCAACTATTATTTATTCGATAATGAATTAATTATCGTTAAAATTGATTATCATAATTTTATCCTAAATAGTTCTCGTTCTTATTTTTGACATCATCTTATTCATCTCTCCATCAAATATATCACATGTTTCTCTTATATCATCCCATTCTTTTTGTTCTGTTGTTTGTTCCTTAACAACATCATTATTAATTTCCCATAATTCCATTAATGAATTCATAAAATTACCATTATTTTTTTCATATATTTCCTTTATAAATTCCTCATCTAAATTCATTGGTGATTGTTTTATTAATTCATCCATTTCTTATCTATATTTAGATTTTTAAAAACAAAAAAAATCAATTAATGCGAATTCTTGCTAATTGTTCAATCCGTCTCAAATTATCATAAATAGACTTCAAACGATTACATTCCCTCAAATATTCACCACTACTCATATCATCAATTTTTTCCTCCAAATCATTCATAGCAACCATAATTTCACTTATAGTTGTTCTCCTTGGAACAGAATTCTCTGTCAATTTTTGATGCTTTTTAGTCATCCTGTGTTTATTTAAATAATACTTTCCAACATAACATCCACAAGCACAGCGAACTTTTTCGACAGGCATTAAGCGAGGTAATATTTCATTTATTAACAAAAATCAATTTTAATTATTTTTTCAATTTCATTAATACAAATTAATATTTTTTTAATAATTAAGCAAAAAAAATTTATTCATTTTTATCTTTTATCTATTAAGGAAATGAATTCTCATATAAATAATAATTCATCTACACCTAATTATTTACAAATACTTCAAACACTCCCTTCTAATTCTAATGGAAATTTAACATATCTTAATAATAATTATGCTTATATTATTTTTACTTCTAATGGTTCTATTGAATTTAAAGAAAATACACCATGTAATGTTTTAATTGTAGGTGCTGGTGGTCGTGGTGGAAAAAAATCAATTTTTGGTGGTGCTGGTGGTGGTGGTGGTGGTGAAATAAAAATTATACCAGATAGAATTTTAAAACCAGATATTTATACTATTAATATCGGTATAGATAGTGATGATATTAATAAAAGGATAACAAAAATAATTCCTAATAATCCACAAACATTCGATGATAGTTATTTTATTATTAATAATGATGGAAGTTATTATGATGGTTATCGCTTTTATAGAGCATTAGGAGGGGGGGATGGTGGATATTGGGATGGTTCGTCTTCTGGTAATATTCAACAATTTCCACCAATCGCATTCACATCTAATTCTCCAATTATGAAAACAACTTATAATGGTAGATCATGTTATAAATCAACTATTTATGTTAATTCAAATTCTTATGAAGTTTTTTATAGTTCTAAAAACTCAAATGATGCTATTAATCTTTTTAAATATTCTGATATTCCAACTGTTTTTGCTAATGAACAATATATATCAACAGGAACAACAAATTTTACTTATAAATCATCAAATTATTTAAGTGAAATAACTTATAAAGGTGATTGGGTTTTTATAAAATTACCAATACCTATTTATTTAACTTCTTTTTCTATTGTTCAAAATATATCACAAACAGGAGCATCTCCTAATAATTTTAAAATATATGGTTCAATAGATGGTATTAATTGGACTGTAATTCAAGAAAGAAAATCAAATATATCTCTAACTTATACTAATTATATATATACTAATAATGTATCACCGTCTTCACCTTATTTATATATAGGATTAGTAGTTAATTCTATTATAAGTTCAGGTTTAGGTTTTCTTAAATTTAATCAATTCATTTTATATGGAAAACCTATTATTATTACTCCACCCACCTTAAATGGTGGTTCATCCGTTTTTGAACTTCCTTCAAATCAAATTCAAGGAAATAATGGTAAAGTATCATTATATGGTAATAATGTAGATCCTATTTGGAGTTTAATTAAAACTATTCAAGAAAATTCATCTATTTTTATTCCATTTGATAATCATATCTTCAAAATTAATAATAATCCTTTAAATACTTATATAAATTCTGGAACTTATTCTGCTTCTTTTAATGAAGGTTTTATCACATTTGCTAATGAAACATATCCTTCTTATCCTATTTTAACATCAATTCAACCTGAACATTGGTTTAAATTAAATTCTTCTGATTTTAATGATAATTTAACAATCTCTGGAAGTATTTCAATAAATACAAATGATATCTATTTTAATTATAGTTCATATTTAACACCTTCTATTAATCAATTATGGAATTCTAATGGTATTTCATTTTCCTTCTGGATTAAACCAGAAATATCAATTGGAGATTATCTATGGATTTTTAAAACTATAGAAAATTCTAATGATTATATATCATTCCATCAAAACCAATTTAAAATATGTAATAATAATATTATAACTTCCATTAATTTTAATATTAATATTCTTGATGGTTTATATCATCATTTCATTTGTTCCATAAATCCTTCTGGTAAAATTCGTCTCGCTTGTGATGGAATTATTTTAGAAAATTCTTCATCTACTTCTTTTGAAAATAAATCATATAAAAATGGAAAAATTGGTGAATTCTTTCAAGGTTTTATGAAAGATTTCAGAATTTATCTAAAATCTCTGGATAATTCTGAATTTCTAGAATTATTCAAAGGAAAAATTGATATTTTTTATTATAGAGGTAATGAAAAATATACCACAGATACTTCTATTTTAAATATAAATAATATTTCCAAAATAGATGTTAGTACAAGTAATTTTCAATTAGGTGGAAGTGGTATTGGAGGAACACCTACATCAATACCTACCATTAAAACTTATTATGGTGATGGTGGTGATGGTAATGATGGTTTGGGTTTTAACGGATTTGTTATGATTACTTTTCCATATCCAAATTTTAAATCAACATTAACTCCTTATAAATTTCCTACTTCACAATTTCTCAAATTTAGTGGTTTAAATAATCCCACAGGTATTCAATTTAAACTTCTTGAAAATAATACAGATTATAGATTATTCTCTATCGATAATCTAAAATTCCTTTTATCTTCTAATAATCCTTATATTCATACAACTTCAAATATTATTATTAATAATAGTCTTTTTATAAATTCAAATGGAAAAATTGGTTTCGGAACTTATACAGATATCAATAATTCATTTTCTATTAATGATTTTACAATTCAAAAATATAATTCTAATATTTCTTTAATTAATTCATCCGGTTTTTATGGTATTGGAACTACAAATCCATTAAATTTTCTTGATATTCGTAATGATGTTCATATCTCTAAATTAAATATAGGTTCATTCTCTAATTCAAATTCTAATAATATTCTAACTATTAATGGTAATAGTATTATTTCTGGTAATGCTAATATTGGTAATTTAATCCTTAATGGAATTATCTATAAAAATGATGGAACACCTTATATCGACAGTGGTTGGACTACTATGAAAGATGAAAAATCTAATATCTATAATTCTTATTCTATTGTAGGTATCGGAACAACATTCCCTCGATTTCAAAATCGTCTCGATGTTAATGGAACTATTAAATGTAATGAAGTTTTAGTTAATGGTGCTATTTTAACAAACAATTTTATTACGAATTCTGGAACTACTGCTGATACTATATCTACTGGAACTTTACGAATATCTTCAGGTGGTTCTGGTAGTAATTCATTAATATCTAATCAAATCCTTAATTCTACTATTCAATGGTCTAATAATTCATTAAATATTTTAGGAAATTTTAATAATTCTAATATAGGTTTTGAAAGAATTTTTCTAAATAATGGAATAAAAATAGGTAATTGTATTATTGATAATTATGGAATTAGTAATAATTGTAATATTAATATTGGTAGCAATTTATTTATAAGGTCTAATATAGGTATCGGAACAACAAATCCTTTAAATACATTAGATATTCTTGGAAATGTTTTAATAAGAAGAAATATAGGATTAAGTAATATAAGTAATAATGAAATTTTAAATGGAGTTATTATGAATGTTAGTAATATATCTATTGAAGGAACTTTTAATAGATTTTTAAGTAGATGGAGTAATTCTAACAATTTTATGGGATTTGTTGGAATTGGAACTACAAATCCACAAAATTCTTTGGATATAAATGGAAATGTTAGAATAAATGGAATTTTAAATGTAAGTAATATCAGTAATAATCAATTTTTAAATGGAGTTATTATGAATGTTAGTAATATCTATAACGAAAATTCAGTTATTACTTATAAAAATAATAATAATTTTATTGGAAGTAGATGGAATTTAAGTAATTCTGGTATTGTTTTTAATACAGGTTTTATAGGAATTGGAACAACCGTTTTAGATAGTAATTTGAATATTAATGGAAATCTTAATATTAAAGGAATTTTAAATATGAATAATTCAAATATTAGTAATATTAATTTATTTAATGCAAAAACTTTGAATGTTAGTAATTTACGTTTTTTAACAAATTCTTCAGGAATTGTTAATTTTATTAATGGTAATACTTTAAATCTTAATAATTGGACAACAATAGGAAATGAAAGTTCTACAAAAGTTTTTCACTCTTTTAATTATACTGGTTCTATTCAAACTTTTATAGTTCCAACTGGTGTATCTTCTATAACTATTTATTGTTGGGGTGCTGGTGGTGGTGCTGGAGATAATAGTTATGCTAATAGTGTCGGAGGTGATGGTGGTTTTGTTAAAATAACATTAGATGTTTCTAATATAACTTCATTTAAACTTATTGTAGGTCAAGGAGGTAGATTAGGTATTTCTAATAATACAACTACAACAACATTTGGAGGTGGTGGTATTGGAAAAGCATCTGATGTTCAATATGCTCCGGGTTCTGGAGGAGGTTTATCTGGTATATTTGTTGATAATGCTAATTTTTTTATGACTGGAACTAATAATAATTTTGTTAATAGTACAGCAACTCCTATTATAATCGCAGGTGCTGGTGGAGGAAATGGTAATCGTAATATTAGTGAAGATACAATATTTAATGGTGGAAATGGTGGTAGTGATACTGGTAATGATGGTAGTACAACAACAGGTTTTACACAACATGGAAAAGGAGGAACACAAGCAACAGGAGGTTTAGGAGGCACTGGAACAGCAAATGGTAGTAATGGAAATAAATATAGTGGAGGAAATGGAAATTCTACTTATGGAGCAGGAGGAGGTTCTGGTTGGTATGGTGGAGGAGGTGGTGGTGTATCTAATGGTGTTGTTGGAAGTGGTGGTGGAGGTTCATCATATATAAATTCTGGAAGTTTTAATATAACAAATATAACAAATTTAAAAACAACTAATAATAGTTCAAGAAGTCCCCCAGGAACAAGTGAAAAATATTATCAATCAGGAATTGCTGTTGGTGGTGCTTCAGGATTTAATGGTGGAGATGGTTTAATAGTAATTGAATATATTGGAACAAAAGTTCATTATAATTATGGAAATGTTGGTATAAATACATCTACAAATCAATCAAATTCTATTGATGTTAATGGAGATTTGAATATTAATGGTAATATTAGTAATTTAAATAATCAAATATTAAATTTTGAAAATTATTCTGGAACTATTACAACAAATCCCGTTGTAAATATTACAAATAATTCTATAAATAATTCTTATGGATATTATCAATTTACTACTACAAATATTATAACATTTAATAGAGATTTATTATGTGATGTTCTTGTTGTTGGTGCTGGTGGTAATGGTGGAACAGGTGCTTATTCAGGTGGAGGAGGTGCTGGTGAAGTTATATATCAACCAAATTATTCATTCCAAAAAGGTTCATATGATTTAACAGTTGGAACAAGTTCAACTAATATTAATAATCGTATAAGTAAAATTACAAAAGGAACTACTGATATATTTAAAGCATTAGGTGGAGGTGATGGAAATAATAATAGTTCAATCTCTATAACTGGAACTGGTAATAATATTAATATTGCGAGTGATAATATAAATTATAAATATGTTTTTTTTGCTAATTCTGGAACTTTAACAATAAATAAAGATATTTTTTGTGATATATTAGTTATTGGTGGTGGTGGCGGAGGAGGTAATGGAGTAGCATGGAGTGATCAAGGAGGTGCTGGTGGTGCTGGAGGTGTTGTATATATGATTGATAAAACATTAATAAAAGGAACTTATAATATTATAATTGGTGATGGAGGTGTTACAAATACAAAAGGAGATGATAGTAAAATAAATGATAATTTTAATAATACATTATCATTTGATAATATAAAATTGATTGGTTATGGTGGTGGTAGAGGTGCGAGTGTTGATGGTAGTTATGGTGGTAATGGTGGTTCAGGTGGAGGAGGTAATCATAGTAGATATGCTGGAGGTTCATCAATACAAGGAAATACATTTTGGAATAATACAAAATATGTTGCCGGGGGGAATGCAGGGGGTAGCGGAACTGGTGGTGGTGGAGGAAGTGAAATAGGAAATACAGATGGAGGGGGGTCTGGAGGAGATGGTTTATATGTAAATATAACAGGAATAGGAACTTATTATGCGGGCGGAGGCAATGGAGAAGGTAATAGAACATCTATTAGAAGTGATGGAGGAGGAGGTCTTTTAAATGATACAGAATCAGATTCAAGAGGTTTAATAAATACAGGAAGTGGAGGATGTGCGGGTTATACAGGTTTAAGATTAGGAGGAAAAGGAGGTTCAGGTGTAATTATTATTAGATATATTGATAATTTAGGTAGTTTATCAGAAAAAACATTTTTAAATAATAAGACAATTTTAGCAAATAATAGAACATTATTATTAAATTATACTAATCAACTAAAATTAGATTCAGGAACATATGATATTAATTTTAATAATGGTTGTATTGGTATTGGTGAAAGTCCTTATGTAAGACCATGGGGTGCTTATTTTGCTGATGATTGGTCAAATACTACTCTTCTTGATAGTTCTGGAAATAAAAGACATGCTACAACATCTGGAACTATTACTAAAACTACAGCAAGTGGTAATGGTTCTTCCGCTTCTATTACATATATTAGTGGAGGAACAGCAGCAACAATTTCATGGCCTTCAGGTAGTATTCCAGCAAATTTTACTATTTTAAGTTTAACACGTTATAATTCTGGAACTAATGGAAGAATATTATGTAGTCGTGGTTCTGGAAATTGGTTACATGGACATTGGAATGGAAATAAAGGAGTATGTCATTATGATGGTTGGATAACAACTTCTGATTATAAAATAAATATTAATAATTGGGTTTGTTGTATTGGTAAAAATAATGGTGTCAATCCTGGAAATGCTTTAATAGATGGTTCAGCAATAGGTATTGCGTTCGCTGGTGCTGGTGGTTATAATTTAGGTGTTAATAATGGTATACATGGAGACCCTAGTGATTGGGTATTAAGTTGTGTTATTATTTATGATAGTTTTCTTAGTGATGCTCATATGGTTAAATTAAATAATTTTATTAATACTTATAAAACTACTGGAAATTTAACTGACCTAAAATCAAATATTTTGAGATATATTGATTATTCGTATCCTTTAATAATTCAAGATAGACAATATCCACCTAAATTATATGATTCATCAACAACAGAAACTACAGTAACTGGAGAATTAACAAATATTTTACCATCAACATTTTATGAAGAAACTATAACTATTAATTCATATACTAATGGATATGGAATTGGAGTTTATACATTATATTCATCAACAATAAGCAATGGTTTACCTACAAAAAAAATATTATTTGATTATAATAATTCCACTGACGCAAATGGTGGTGCTCATTGGGTAAATACTTATACACAACCTAATGGAACTTATAATGGGATTAATTATATAAAATCTGATTATATAGGTGATTGGATTGTTATTAAATTACCAAATTCAATAATTTTAACAAGTTTTGCTTTTTATCTTAGAACAAATCTTATTTCAAGATGCCCAGCTTTATGGAAATGTTATGGTTCAACAGATGGAATAAATTTTATAGAAATATCAGAAGCATCTAATTTTATAATAGCATTAAAATCTTCTGATTATTCTTTAGGTTATTATCAACAAACATTTCCAACATTTTCTACACCTTATTTATATATTGGATTTACTTTTAATAAACTTGTAGGAGGAGATGGTAATGCTTACATTTTAAACTTTAGTGAAATACAATTATTTGGAAGAGAAACAAATACTATAATTAATCCAATCGTTTGGTATAAATTTGATGATGAAACTAATTTAGGTAAAGATGAAATGAATACTTATAATTTAATAAATAATAATTCTGTTTCCTATAATTCTACAAATTTTATTAAAGGAATAGGTTCTTGTTATTTTAACGGAACTAATAAATCTTTAACGAATTCAAGTGCTTTTAATTTAAATTCAAAAGATTTTAGCATTTCTTGTTGGTTATATACAACTGTAAATAATGCATATAATTTTTTTCTATGTATTGGTTCTAGTACTGCTAGAAGAACAAGAGTATTATTAGGTTATTTTAATAATAATAGTTATATTTTTTCATTTAGTGATGATGATTTATATAGTCCTGTTTATACAGAAGATCTTAATAAATGGGTTCATATTTGTGCTACATATAAAACTGGATCAAGAATAAGAAAAATTTATAGGAATGGTGTTGAAGTTGCAAGTGGAACATCAGGTGGTGAAACAATTTCAACTACATCTTTTATTCTTGGAAAATTACATGATGATACATCATTTTATAATGGTAATTTAGATGATTTTAGAATATATGATTTTGTTTTAACACCAATTCAAGTTAATGAATTATATAATGGGAGAGTTAGTATTTTAAATAACTATTCTGGTAGTGCTAATATATTAAATTCTTTAATTGTTTCTCCAATATCAGGAATAGGAAATTTTATTAATACAACTATTGACAATAGTAATTATTCATATGCTTTTTTTTCAACTTCAGGAACCTTTATATTAAATAAAAATATAATAGCAGATATATTAATTATAGGTGGTGGTGGTGGTGGTGGTTATGATGGTGGTGGAGGTGGCGGTGGTGGTCAAGTATTATATTATACTGATAACAGTGTTTCTTTTAAATCTGGTAATTCAATAACATTAAATGCTGGAATTTATAATATTAATATTGGAAATGGAGGTATCGGTAGTATTACAAGTGGTACAACAACAGCAACTCAAGCACAAGCTATTAATGGAACAAATGGCGATTCTTCTTCAATTATTGATGCTTTAACATATAGAGTAGTTGTTTCAGCAAAAGGAGGTGGAGGAGGTGCATCAAGAAATAATGTAGGAAATGGTGGAGATATTGGAGGTGCTGGTGGTAATGGTCATGCTAATAGTGGTTCAAGTATTACAAGTTCTAATGGTGGTGGTTCAGGTGGTACAAATAGCGGTGGAACTGGTGGTGGTGGTGGTGGTGGTGGTGCTA
>Ga0114966_10001321_pt1 | contig 23106 bp, 22 predicted proteins | sample M_130207_XF_Meta_FD_87029 | JGI IMG/M metagenome (GOLD analysis project Ga0114966, IMG submission 87029) | Freshwater microbial communities from Lake Montjoie, Canada to study carbon cycling - M_130207_XF_MetaG | ecosystem: Environmental > Aquatic > Freshwater > Lake | place: Lake Montjoie... | reverse complement strand
ACTTGGTGCTGCATTATAACATGTTAAAAGAGGAAGATTATTAAATGGTGCTTCAGTAGATGGAGAATTTGCAGTACTATCAGAATAACCAGAATTTTTATATATATATTGAACTACAACTCCTGCAGTTCCTCTTTCTCCAGTTACACCTGTTGGTCCAGTACTTCCATTTTCTCCTATACCTATTGGTCCAGTATATCCAGTATACCCAGTACTTCCAGTAGAACCCTGATTTGCTGTTCCTGAACCTAAATATTCTTCTAATATAATACAATTGGCAGAACTATTAATTATACCAATATTATTATTTGAACTACCCTGTAATTGATAAAACAATTGATAAGTTACTTTATTTGTTGTATTAGGACTATGCATAAAATTAAATGTATACGTATTAGTTAATGGTCCAGAAGCATTTAAAGTTCCACAATAAATATCTTCCCCTACTAAAGTATAGGTAATTCCATTATCAGTTGTACAAACTATTCCCAATGTTAATTGATTAAAATAAGTTTCACTTGCTTGATATTGAACATTGAATTGAACTTTCACATTACTTTCACTACTTTGTGGAGTTATACTACTAATATAACCACTTGGTGCAGCATTATAACATGTTAAAAGAGGAAGATTATTAAATGGTGCTTCAGTAGAAGGAGAATTTGCAGTACTATCAGAATAACCAGAATTTTTATAAATATATTGTATTACAACACCAGCGGAACCTCTTTGGCCAGTATCACCAGAATCTCCTTTTTCACCTCTACTACCTGTTTGTCCAGTAAAACCGGTTTCACCTTTTTCACCTGTATAACCAGTATATCCACTATTGTCACCAGTTGGACCTATTATTCCTGTATATCCAGTATAACCTGTAAATCCTATAGGTCCAGTGTTACCAATTGGACCTATACTTACAGGTCCAGCTGGTCCAATTGGTCCAACTGGTCCTTGAGATTTAATATTACAACATCTTTGAGAACCTAAATATTGGTTATAACTACTATAATAATTTGACATATATATAAAATTAAAATATTATTATTTATGTTAAATTAATAAAATCTAAAACATTTTTATAAATTTTATAATTCATTAAATGCTATTATAAAATTACGATGATGGTAACTGTGCAAGACAAAGACGTATAGAGCCAAGACTAGCTACATCATATTTTACAACTAGTGGTAAATCATTTTCCAAGTAAACTTCAATTTGTTGACATAAATTTGTACATTTTATAAAATATCCCAAGTTTTTTAAAGAAAATTCACCTTGAATAATTTTAGATGAATCTTGTTTTAATATAAATCCCATACTTCCATCCGATTCAGCTCTATGAATTTCAGCAGAAGCAAATTGACCTGAACATTTAAATATTAATTCATTGCCAACTGACTTAATTTCTAATTTATCAGAAATACATGAAAGGTCTCTAATTATTTTTTGAAAATCAGAAGATGGTAAATTTATAACGGATGAAAATTTGACATCTGGATATTGTAATTCTTCTGGTTCTGGTTCAATTAATCTTAATTTCTGTGTTTTACATTGTTTAATTTCACCATTTTCAAATTTTAAAGCTAAATGGGAAACAATACCATCAACATAATCGGAATTTTCAATGTAAATTGTTAATGTATCATCATTATCAATAGAATTAATTAATTTAAATAAATGAAACATATTTACACCAATAATAATTTTGTCTTTTTTACATTCATAAAATTCAAAATTTTGAGCTGCTAAATAAAGATGTGCTAAAATAGTATGAGATTTATCCATATTAATTATTCTTATACCATCTGGTTCAAATGTAATATTTGTTTCTAAAAGAATGTCTTTTAATGCAGTCATTAAAGTACGAAAAGGAGCAATTTGAACAGTTTTAATTGTTATAACATTACCTTCTGTTGGAGATAAATTTTGATTTTTACTGGAAAATGTAGACATTTATATTATTTTTAATTCATAATCTTTAAATACTTATGAAATAAAATTATAAAAAATTTTTAAACGAATTATTTTTTTTATAAATAATTAAATTTTTTTTATTTAAATTTTTTTTTATTTATATTTATAAATTATAAAATATTTTTTGTTTTTCTTATTCGTCTTGTTCCTTTACCATATTTTAATTTTGCTTTTTTGGCAAGTGTTAATGCTTTAGAATTTGATTTACAACCTTTTTTTAATATATTAAAATCAACCGCTGCTGCCTTTCCTGAAGTTATTGAACTAGCTAAACGAGCTATTCCCCAAGATTGAGCTGTTTGATTAGGACGAGAACCCGATGAATAATATGCTCCTTCTCCTTTATTAATTATTTTTGCTAAAGATTTTTTACTACAACCTGAAGCTTTTGCTAATTCATTGGTTGAACCAATTTTATTTACTTTATATAATTTTTCAGCCTTAATAATATGCGGAGATTTTTTAGAATAAAAAGAAGAAATAGGTTTTCTTATAAAATATTGCCCTTTTTTATATAACCGTCGTGATTTTTTTAATCTATATAATTGAATTTTTTTATCTTTTCTAGTTATCTTATTTGGTAAATATTTTAAATTAATTTTCATTTCCTAATATAATATATTATTTTAAAACTATTATTTAAAAACATTAAATTACAAAACTTTAAATGGATGTTGAAACTCTGATTGAATTAAAATGTGTTGAAACATTAAAAGATTTAATAAATAAATATAAAGAAAATGAATACATGATGCAAAGGATTCAAAATCATATTATATATTATTTACCTAATACTTTGGAAAATGAATTGAAAAACTATGAAAAAAGAGTAAATCGAAATAATTTTTTAACCAATGAACAAAATACATTTATACAAGTCTTTTTAAGTAAAAATAAATATTTTTATTTATTTACAAATAATTTTTTTTATGAATATGATGGAAAAAGATATTTAATTGTTAAAGAAGATGATGTTATTCATAAATTATTATCTTCTATTTCTAATGATAGAGTATTACTACAATGGAAACATAAAACTAAAATTAATATTATTCGTCAAATTAAAGATAGAAATCTTTTTACTTCTATACCTGAAACGGATACTATTCAAAATGTATTAAATGATATTTATCCGACTTTTTTTACATCAAAAAATGCTGCAAAGTATTTTCTTACTGTTATTGGAGATAATATTCTTAAAAAAAATCTTAATTTAATATTTTTAGTAAGTCCAAAAATGAAACAATTATTAAATGAATTAGAAAATGTTGCGATTACTTCTATAGGAAACAATAATACTGGAAATAATTTTATAACAAGATATCATGAAAATTATTTATATGAAAATTGTAGGTTAATTAAAATTAATGAAAATTTTTCCAATGATGTTTGGAGAGAAATGTTAAAGAAAAATGGTTTAGATTTACTATGTGTTGCTGCACATTATTCTAAACGATATGAAAATTCAGATAAATTTATTGAAAATAAATCTGATGATGATTTAATAAGTTATACCTATTATCTTAAAAATACATCCCAAAATAGTATTGTAACAGATTTTTTTAGTAAATATATTGTAGAAACTATTCCTGGTTATACATTAGGTTGGAAAAATTTACATTTTGTTTGGAAACAATATTTATCTAACTTTAATTTACCTAATATTATATATTCAAATACATTAAAAAATATAATTAAAGAAAAATATTCTTATAATGAAGAAAATGATTGTTTTATAGGAATAACTAGTAAATATTTACCAGTACATAGTGATTTTATAAAATTTTGGGAAGAAACAATTACTATTTCAAATTCTGATACCATCTTATCTTTATTTTCTAATTTAGAATTTGATTATGAACTGGAAATAGATGAATTATCAACTTTATTTAAATATTGGATTAAAGAAACAACGGAACCAGTTTTAAGTAATGGAAATATAAGTGAAGAAAACATTTTAAAAATACTTAAGCATTTTTTTCCATCTGTAGAAATTTTAGAAGAAAAATATATTTTAAATGTTACTTGTAAACTTTGGAAAAAAATGGATGATATTGATATGTCTTTTGAAAATATAAAAAAACAAATTCAAGATGAAAATAAATTACCTCTTATATCTTTTGATGAGGTATATAATTATTATTATAAATTTTGTAATAAAAATTCAATAAAGTTTATTGTGAGTAAACGTTATTTTGAAAAATATTTATATAATAAATTACCGGAATATATTGTTTATGAAAAATTTATTAATATTAATTGGTTTAAAAAAAATAAATAAGAGCAAAAGTTTTCATTGATTGATTTTATTAAATAATTATAATTATAAATTATTTACATTATAATTATAAATTTAAATTTTTAATTTCCCATACCAGCTTCAATTTGAACAGCTATTCCTGAAGTTCCAATTCCTTTTCCGTGAAATGGAGCTGGGTTTAATGGATAATTTAATCCATTACTTCCTCCTCTTTTTGAATGGCGTCTATTACCACCTGATTGTAATCCTTTTGTTATCACGGAAGCTGGAGCTGCAAAAGCTGCTGCATTAGGACCATTCATTGCAGCAACTTGGGGTTGTAATGGGTCACCTGGACCTACTCCAAAGCCAGTACCTCCTCTTAATTTTCTACTACCTTTCTTAAAATGTCCAAAAATTCCTTTTTTAGTAAAAAATCCTGCTTTAACTAGTCTATTCTCTCTTTTGGAAATTTTATGTACTTTTTTAGAAACAATTCTTCCTTGTTTGTTCTTCATTAGGTGAGATTTTGTTAATCCTCCACTTGTTTTCTTGGCTGTTCCATGCCATACTTGAGCACGTGATCCTATATTTTGTTCGAATGTCATTATAAAATATAGGAAGAAAATAATATTTTTTCTAAATTAAATTTTATTACGCAATTTTACATAATAAATAAAGACTAAAATTATAAACTTATTTTAAATTTTAACCTATAAGAAATTAATATTTAATTAAATTATTAATAAATGTCTTCCTTTATTAACATTTTTTATAAAAATATACATTTTAATATTTATTTTTATAAATATTTTTATAAATTTTTTTTAAATATTTTTAATTAAAAATGTTTTTTGGAGCCTTTCCACTTCCACCTGGCATACCTTCCATCCTACCTAAATAATTAATATTTAAGGATTGTCCTAAATAAAAATTACCATATTGTGTTCTTCCACTATACCTACCTATTCTATTTATTTGTTGAGAAGAACCATCTAATTTAAGTATTTTAGATAAATACATTTTGTAGGATATATTTGACCGGTTAGTATTAAAGTCTCTATTTATTTTATAATTAATTGGATTTGGTTGAACTAAATTAGCTACATTATAATTTAAGGCTAAAAGACCTGCACCAGATGCCATTATTGTATTATTATTATATATTTTAATTTATAAAATTAAAATTGATATAAAAATAAATTAAAAATATAATTATAATTAATTTACAATGAGTATAAATGATTCCCAAACCTTATTCTTTGATGTTCAACAAAAAACGGATAAACAACATATATTAGATAATCCTGATACTTATACTGGTTCTGTAGACCAAGTGGATTCTAATATGTGGATTTTAAGCCAAAATAACGAAAGAATTATTGAAAAAAATATAAATTATATTCCAGGTTTATTTAAATTATTTGATGAAGGAATTGTAAATTGTCGAGACCATGTTATAAGAATGAAAACAAGAATAGATAATAATTCAGAAAATGCTCTTCCAGTTACTCATATTGATATTTCAATTGATACAAATGGAATTATTACTATGATTAATGATGGAAATGGAATTGATGTTGTCCAAAAGGATGGAATATGGATTCCTGAATTAGTATTTGGACATTTACGTACTTCTACTAATTATAATAAAGATGAAAAAAAAATTGTAGGTGGAAAAAATGGTTTTGGGTTTAAACTTGTCCTTATTTGGTCATCCTATGGTCGAATTGAAACAGTTGACCATATTCGTGGCCTAAAATATATTCAAGAATATAAAAATAATTTAGATGAAATTTGTGAACCTTTTATATCAAAATGTAAAAATAAACCTTATACCAAAATTACTTTTAAACCCGACTATTTAAGATTTGGAATAGATGGTTTATCTGAAGATTTAATATCCCTTTTTAAAAAAAGAGTTTATGATATATCTGCCATTACTGATAAAGGAATTAAAGTTAAATTTAATGATTCTATTATTCCTATTAAAAATTTTCAACAATATATGGATATGTATATTGGAGATAAATCAACAGTAACACGAGTATATGAAGAAAATAGTGAGCGTTGGGAATATGCAGTAGCTTTAACACCAACAAATGAATTTATACAAGTTTCTTTTGTTAATGGAATTCATACTGCAAAAGGTGGAAAACATGTAGAATATATATTAAACCAAATTACTAGAAAATTAGTTGAATTTATTGAAAAGAAAAAAAAGATAAAGGTAAATGCAAACAATATAAAAGAACAATTGATTTTATTTTTAAGATGTGATATAGAAAATCCGGCTTTTGATAGTCAAACCAAGGATTTTATGAGTACACCATCCTCTAAATTTGGTTCTAAATGTGAGGTAACTGATAAATTTATTGAAAAAGTAGCAAAAATGGGAGTTATGGATACTGCGGTACAATTAAGTGAAATTAAAGATAATAAAGCAGCTAAAAAATCGGATGGAGTTAAAAGTAAAACAGTTCGAGGTATTCCAAAACTAACGGATGCAAATTGGGCAGGAACAGAAAAATCTAAAGATTGTATAATTATCTTTTGTGAAGGTGATTCAGCTAAAGCTGGTATAATTTCAGGATTATCATCAGATGACCGTAATTCAATTGGAGTTTATCCAATGAAAGGAAAAATATTAAATGTAAGAGGAGAAAATATAAAAAAAATATCTGAAAATAAAGAAATTACCGAAATCAAAAAAATTTTAGGTTTAGAAAGCGGGAAAAAATATGAATCTATGGATGATGTTTATAAACATTTAAGATATGGAAAAATTCTCTTTATGACAGACCAAGATTTAGATGGAAGTCATATTAAAGGATTAGGTATAAATTTATTTCAATCCGAGTGGCCAAGTTTAGCTAATATACCAGGATTTATTGGATTTATGAATACCCCTATATTAAAAGCAAAAAAAGGTTCTTTAGAATTGGAATTTTATAATGATGGTGAATATAATTTATGGAAAGAAAACAATGATTTTAAAGGATGGAAAATTAAATATTATAAAGGTTTAGGAACTAGTACAGGTAAAGAATTTAAAGAATATTTTGAGAAAAAAAAGATGATTGGTTTTGAACATTCTGAAAAATCAGATGATGCTATTGATATGGTTTTTAATAAAAAAAGAGCTGATGATAGAAAAGATTGGCTAAAATTATATGATAGAAATGCTTACCTTGATACTTCCAAATTAACGGTTCCATATGAAGAATTTATTAATAGAGAATTTATACATTTTTCAAAATATGATTGCGATAGAAGTATTCCTAATTTAATGGATGGATTAAAAATTTCTTTACGTAAAATATTATATTCCGCATTTAAAAAAAATCTAACAACTGAAATTAAAGTTGCTCAATTTTCTGGATATGTTTCCGAACATTCTGGATATCATCATGGTGAGGCAAGTTTAAATGCAGCAATTGTGGGAATGGCACAAAATTTTGTTGGCTCTAATAATATTAATTTATTTATGCCAAATGGTCAATTTGGAACAAGATTACAAGGGGGAAAAGATAGTGCATCCGAAAGATATATATTTACTCAATTAAATAAAATTACACGTAGTATATTTCCTGCAAAAGATGATTTTATTTTAGATTATCTTAATGATGATGGATTAACAGTTGAACCAATTTATTATGCTCCTATTATTCCTATGGTATTAGTAAATGGTTCTAAAGGTATAGGAACAGGGTTTAGTACAGATATTATGTGTTATAATCCATTACAAATTATAGAATATTTAAAAAATAAATTATTATTTATTGAAGATAATATTACCTTTATTCCTTATTATGAAGGTTTTAAAGGAAATATTTCATCGATTAGTGAAGAAAAATTTATAATTCGTGGATTATATGAGAAATTATCGGTAGATAAAATTAGAGTAACTGAATTACCAATTGGATATTGGACTGAAGATTTTAAAGAATTACTTGAAGAATTAATTGAGCCAACTAGTGGTAAAGATGGAAAAAAAGTAGCTGCTATTATTAAAGATTATGATGATTTAAGTAAAGATACAAATGTAGATTTTACAATTACATTTATAAAAGGAAAATTAGAAGAATTAGAAAAAATAAAAGGAGATTATGGTTGTAATGGGGTTGAAAAAACTCTTAAATTATATTCTACTAATACAACTACTAATATGCATTTATTTGATTCTTTGGATGTTCTTTATAAATATGAAAAAATTACAGATATTATAGATGCATATTATGAAACCAGATTAAAATTGTATTCTCTTCGAAAAGAATTTATGATTAATGCTTTAGAAAAAGAATTAGTATTATTATCTAATAAAGCCAAATATATTCAAGAAAACATATTAGGAACAATAGATTTAAGAAAAAAGAAAAAAGAAGAAGTAGTAGAACTTCTCGAAAAAAAAGGTTATGCTAAACTTGAAGATGATTTAGATTATAAATATCTTGTTAAAATGCCTATGGATTCTGTTACAGAAGAAAATATAGATAAATTATTAAAAGAAAAAGAAAATAAAGAAGAGGAATTAAATTTAATAAAAAATAAATCAATACAAAATTTATGGTTAGAAGAACTTGAAACATTAAAAGAACAATATATTGAATATAAAGAAGAGAGAAATAGATTGTTAACTGGGGAAGAAAAAATAAATAAAAAGAAAGTTATATCTAAAGGACTAGTTACAAAAAAAAATAATAAAATGACTTCAAATTTAATTGTAGAAGATTAAAAATTTTTAGATATAAAAAAATAAAATAAAAATAAATCTATATTTAATTTATAATGGATTCCCAAATTTATTTGCACTTATTTCATATTTTTTTTGTAGGCGGTCTTTTTTTGTATGTAGGAATAGTTAAAACAAATATACCTATTTTTTTATATAATTTTTTATTAATATTAGGTATAGTAATAATTATTTATCATTCTTATAAAGTTTTTATTAAATTAAAAAATGGTAAGAATCCATGGATTAATTATTTTCATATTTTTATAATTGCTCCATTATTAATATATATAGGAATTAATAGAGAGAAAACTAAACGATTTTATTTTGAATTATTATTAATGTTGGCATTTGCAGATATTGGATATCATTCTTATTATTTAATAAATTCTTAATTTATCATTTAATCCTTTAAATTATTTTTTAAAACTTTTTCTATTTCTTCTTCATTATATTTATCTCCACAGTCTATAAAATAAAATATATTTTTAATATTATTTTTATCAAACATTTTTTCAAAGCTAGTTAAATAACACCAATCTCTATTTTGTAATGCAAAATTTATTAATTCCTTTGTTGTTTTAGTTAAAAATGGAATTGCATTTTTATCTTTTTTATGCCATCCACTTTTGCTTTGGGCTTTTATATTCTCTCTAATTTGAATTATAATTTTTGTTTGAGGAAATAATAATTTAAAATATTTAAGAAGATTTATTTTTTTATTATCATATCTTATTTCTTTGAATCCCCAAATATTTGTATCTGAATTATTTTTATACATGGATATTATAGCCTCTCGAATTTTATCACCAATTTCTTTTAATTGATAAGAATTATACCATGAAGGTTTTATTTGTTTTTCAATTACTTCCTTATATGTTAATGGATTATAATTTCCTGGAATATAATCATTGGAACTAGCATGTAGTTTTATATAAAAGTCTAATAAACTATTAATTGCACCATAATTTTCTCCACAAATATTACTATTGGGTATAGTATTAATAATTCTTTGCATAGTTGTAGACCCAGACCTTCCAGTAGCACATATTAAAACAATTTTGTCATCCATTCTTTAAATTACTTATTCAATAAAATATAAATAATTTAACTTATCTTAATAATTTAACTAAAACCATCGTTTAAATTCAATTAGTTTATCGTTTTGACTAGCCATTACAGGTCGAGCAATTGGTATAACCAATGTACTAACATCATCTATATATTTAACATAACCTTGTGCTTCACTATAAACTTGTTGAATACAATAATTTAAGACAATTTTATTTAGTTCTGCAATTTGCTGTGTAATATTAGTATTTTGATTGGCAGCATGTTGTAAAAATACACTTCTCATTACAATTTGTAATGGGTCACAATCCTGTGGACCAATAGTGTATTGACCATTTGACCTATAATATATTCCAGCTCGTAAACCATTCTGAAGAATCTGAATATTTTGTTTAGAAAAAAAAGCATTTGATAAAGTATTTGGTGTCCATAATCCCTCTAAAGCATTTCTATAAGTAGCACATTCGTTTTTAGGAATTTTATCATATAATTTAAATAAATCTGAAGTATTAGGGGTTTTTATGTCAACTCTTCCATTATTTGTTCTATTCATTTTTATAATAGATAAATAGAAAAAATTATATTTATTAATTTTATATGGAAGGCTTTCAAAAAATTGTTCTTTTTAGTGCTATTATTATATTAATAATTGCTTTAGTAATTATTGGAATAGCCTTAATGTATTCAAAGAATCAAGTTTGGCCGCCTATGACTCCTGAATGCCCTGATTATTGGGTTATGGATGGTTCTGGTAATAATGCAACTTGTACAAATGTTCAAGATTTAGGAAGTTGTCCTCCTACGGGAGGAAAGAAGCATTTAGTAATGAATTTTAATACACCATTATTTACAGGTTCACAAGGATTATGCAGTAAATATTCATGGGCTAATAAATGTGGTATTACTTGGGATGGTATTACTTATGGAGTAAATAATCCTTGTCAAACTTCTAGTTAAATATAAGATATAAATTATTATAAATATAAAAATAAAATATTATTATTAATATAAAATATTATTATTAATATAAAATATTATTATTAATATAAAAATATTATAAATATAATATAAATTATATATTTATAATGAATAACAAATTAGAATGTAATTTTTTAAAAAATATTTTAAAATTACCAGACTCTTTAATTAAAATAATAGAAGAATTTATACCTAAAAGTAAATTAATATTTATTTCTAAAGAAAATTATATTAAATATCATTTATTAACAAAAAAACTAATTAAAAATTATGAAAATTATATAAGAGATATAATTCGAAGAGATAATTATTTTGTATTTGAATTTATAATAGCAGAAAATTATAAAAAATGGTTAGAAATAAAACAATATAAATATAAAAATATGATATTTAAAAATTATCTTTATTTTTTAATAAATTATTGTATTGAAAATGATTGTAATAACTGTCGTAATGTTATTAGTAATTTTTTAAATTTTCATGGATTAGGGAAAAATCTACATAAAAAGAATGTAGTTAAATATATAAGATGGAAAAAATAAATATAAATAAAATTTTGGATAGAAATGAGAAAAAAAATAATATAAAAGAAATTTTAAATCAATTTGAAATTAATAAAAATAATGTTATATATAAAAAAGGAATATATGTTTATGGAGACCCAGGCACAGGAAAAACTACTTTTGTTACAAATATTCTTAAAGAGCTAGATTATGATATTATAAAATATGATGCAGGTGATATAAGAAATACTTCGGTAATTGAAGATATTACAAAGCATAATATGTCTGATAAAAATATAATGAGTTTATTTAATAAAAAAATACGTAAAATCGCAATTATTATGGATGAAATAGATGGAATGAATAATGGTGATAAAGGAGGTATTAATACATTAATAAAATTAATTCGTCCTAAAAAAACAAAAAAACAAAAACAAGAAGAAGTTACTATAAATCCAATTATATGTATCGGAAATTATAAAGTTGATAAAAAAATTAAAGAATTAATGAAAGTTTGTAATACAGTTGAATTAAATACTCCCAATTTTAATCAAATTTCTACCATAATTAATTTATTATTGCCAAGTATTGACATAAAAATGCAAAATAATATTACTAAATTTATACAAGGTGACTTAAGAAAATTAAATAATATATATAATTTATATAATAATAAAGCTGAATTATTTCAAAATGATATAATAAATAATTTACTTCAAATTAAATCATATAATGATGATACAAAAAAAATAACAAATAAACTTATTAATAATTATTATTGTATTAATGAGCATAATAATGTTATGAATGAAACAGATAGAACAAGTGTTGGACTTTTATGGCATGAAAATATAATTGATGTTATAGAAAAATTTGATAAAAAAATATCAATTCCATTTTATTTAAATCAATTAGAAAATATTTGTTTTTCAGATTATATTGATAGAATTACTTTTCAAAAACAAATTTGGCAATTTAATGAAATGAGTTCACTAATTAAAACATTTAAAAATAATAAATTATATCATGAATATTTTGATAATAAACATAAATTTAATTCAAATGAAGTAAGATTTACAAAGGTTTTAACAAAATATTCTACAGAATATAATAATTCACTTTTTATTCAAAAACTTTGTCAAAAACTTGGAATGGATAAAAAAGATTTATTTGGATTTTTTATAGATTTAAAAAATATTCATAATGATAATGAAATAATATTATTATTAGAAAATTATGAAATAAGTAAACTTGATATAAATAGAATTTATAGATATATTGAAAAATATATAAAAGAAAATGCAACTGGTACTGCAGAAAAAGAAATAGAAGAGGAAGAAGAATTAGATTGTGATTATGAAGAGGTTTAAATCTTTTATTATTTGATTATTTGATTATTTGATTATTTATACAATAAATTCATAATCTTCTTTATTTAAACCTGCTGTTAAGTTAAAGCCTTTCAAACTATTTGGTTTTATTAAAGTTAATTTTATATTAATAGATATATTTTCATTTATTAATGTATTTAATATTTTTTTTTTCTCAAAAAATTCCTCTATTTTATACATTTTTTGTTGATTTTCAATACTTATACTTGATAATGTCATATTATTTAAATATCTATCATCAAAACCAGATTGATTATTTATTTTTTTTTTTTTTAATAATTTTTTTTTTAAAGATAAATTATTTTCCATTGGTATATCTTTTTCTATTGGTAAATCATTTTCTAAAGAATAAGTATTTAACATCATTTTCGTTTTTTTTGGTATAAATGCTAAAAAATAATAAATTAAAAACTTCATATAATAATATTATAGGAAGTTTTTATAATTTTATATACCTAATTTGAATTTAACTATTAATGTACTATTATATCTGCCAATTGTTTACTTCTCATTTCATAATAATTTTCTAGTTTTTGTAATCTTGCTTGTCTTTTTAATTCAAATTTATTAAAATAAGATAAATCTAAATCATTTCCCATATGAGAAACATAATGTTTGGGAGAAAGAAAAAATAAAGTTGAAGAACCATTAGTACTTTTACATTCTCCAGTAGAAAGAATTACTTTAAAAAATAAATCTTCATCTAATGAACCAACTTTATATTTATAATATACTCCAGTTTCAGCATCTCTAATATGACTACCTATTCCATTGGAAGTATAAATATTTATTTTTACTTTTTTTTTTAACCCATCTTTTCTATTTATTTCACTCCATATTACATTAAACCCTTTATCTAATTTTTTAAGATTATTTAATGATAGTTCGTTTTCATTAGCAATATCATAATCATTTTCTTCTCTAGCATGAAAATTATCACAGTAATCCATTATCAATATTTATATATTTAAAATTAAATATCTTTAAGTATATTTAAATATAAATTAGATAAAAATTTTATAAATCTAATCTTTAGCTTCAGAAAGTATTTTTTTTTCCGATAATTTTTCCTTAATTCGTTCGTCAATTATTAATTTTAATTTTGATTCTAAATAAAGCGTTTTTTCTTTTAAATCCTTATTTTCTTTTGTCAATTGATTAATTAAAAAATTCTGTTGATTTATTGTATTATGAAAATTCTGTTGATTGTTTAATCCTTGTAAATTATTTATAGTTGATTGATATTCATTTTGTTTTGACATTTGTTGTTTAATCATTAAATCTCTTTTTTCTTTTATCTCTGCTATTTGTTTAATAACATCAGGTTTATAAATTGGTTTTCCTTGTTCATATAATTCTAATAATGAATTAATTTCATTCATAAAAAAATTTAAAATTTCTGGTTCTTTTACTAAATTGGAAGGAATTATATCTGTTTCATGAATATGAGGATTAGGAAGCTGCGTTAGTAATTCTTTTTTATCAAATGAATTATGATTATGTGAAAAAACTAAAATTGATTTTTTTGCATCTAATTGAACAAAAGGTATTTTGTAATCTTTTAAAAAAATTCTCTCTTCTGCTACAGAAGAATTTTCATCAAATTTAGTTAATTTTAATAATTCCTTTTTAAATGCAAAGGTTGCAGCAGTAGCATGATTTGGACCATAAGGACCAAATTTAAGCATTTTATTAATATGCTTAAAATATATATACATTTCACTTGAACCGGCACATAATGCATTTGGATTGCTCCTTAATGTTTCAACAGCATGACTTATTCTTTCAGGAGGATAATAATCATCATCATCCATATAAATAATAATATCTCCTTTAGATTTTTCATTTAAAATATTTCTTTTTTTACCAAGAGTCATTTTTTGTTCATATCTAAAATATTTTGCTATAGGAATATCTTTAAATAAATCTTCTACACTATCTGACCCATCATCTACAATTATCCACTCTATTCTATCTTTTGGATAATTTTGATTTTCAAAACATTTTATAATTATAGGAATAAATGGTCTTCTGTTAAAAGTAGGAGTACAAACACTTACAAAAGGAAAATTTTTATTATATTTTTTTTCTTTTCCCATTTAATTTATATATATTTTTTCTTTTAAGTAAATTATTGTTGAGATAATTTTTTACTAATTTTTTTTAATTCTTGAGAAATATTTCCACCTTTTTGACCAAATATTAATTGATATAATAATCCATGTTTTTCTTTTGAGGAATTTATATAATTACATGTTTTTTTGGCTTGCTCTAAACTAACTAGGGGAGTTAAATTTTCTCTCATATTAGGTTTAAAAATATTAATTCCTATTAATCCAAAATAAATAAGTATTACTGTAACCAAAGAAAAAATTCCTTGAACAACTCCTAATGTGCTAAATGCAGTTGAAATTACTAGAAAACTAAAAATACCCATTATTAAAACCTTGTAATATTTAAATAAATCTTGTATTATATTTAAAGATGAAATTACTTTTTTATTCATTTCTGCTTTATAGGTTATGCAAGAAATAAAACACCAAATTATAGATAAGGAAGCAATTATATTTAAAAGGGGTAATGAAAATAAAAATAAAAATATAAATAAAAATACTAAACAAATTGCAATTAAATAATTGAAATTAAATATATCAAAAAAAGATATATCTACCCAATTTGGAGTTCCTGTATTTCCTGTATTAGTATTCTTTTTAAAGAACCAACTCATTTTTGCAAACCATAAATATATTAAATAAAATAAATCTACAATAAAAATTATGATAGATAAAATACTTATTATTATTGGACCAAATAAAACAAGAAAGAATTCTGGTAGACTATTTAATCCATTTAGAATTGTATTAAAAGAGGAATAATTAAATAAAATAATATCTTCCATAATAGAAATAAAGTAATTTATTAAAAAATTAGATTTAGGTTCATTTTTATAGATACGGAATAAATCCAATATTTTATTTGTTGCATTAAATTTATCATATGGGAAATTTATTTTTATAGATAAAGATGGTTCTGTATAAGTTGAAAATATATTACTTTCTATAGGTTGAATATTAATTTTTCCTTCGTTATATGGTAAACAATGAATATTGGTAGGTAAAATATTAGATTGTCCTAATTTACAGGCAAATAATAGTAATCCACTACAGGTATAATAAAATAAAATCATAATAAATAATATAGAAATTGTTAAAAAAAATTTACCAAAATTAGCACTTTCAATACTTTTATTTGAATTATCTTTTTTTTCATCAATAATAGGAGTATCGCTGGAATCAGTCATATTTTTCTTATATTAAATTGATATAAAATATTTAAAAAATATTAATATTATTTACTAAAATGACCTTTGAGATTATTTTATTATGGTATAATATATGAGTTTTTCTTCCAAACAATATTATATTTTATTTTGGGCTCTTACCAGTTTTATATTATTTATTATTATATTTAAGTGGATTGATTATTTAAGTTCTCATCATTTTATAAGAGAATGTTTTAATAGTACACCTTACTATGGCCATAGTAGTAAAGCGACGAATCATACTGTTAATTTACCTTTAACAACAACTTATAGTTGTAAAAATTTTTGTGGTCCTAATGCTAGATGTTCCATTACTAGTGAACAATGTATGGCTGATATAGATTGTCCAGGATGTCAACCATATTCACCACCATTAAAAAGAGTGGGATGTGGACCTCCAGGGGATAATGATGCAGGTAAATTAACAATGGGAGTTACTCCAAGATACTCTCCTTTAACAAGTGGATATGGTACACATGAAAGAGAAATTACTCCTTATAAATATTTAAAACCAAGTAATTCAACCTATTGGCCAAATATTTGGTTAAATAAATTCAAAGAAGAAGATAATTTATATAAAACTAGATTTCAACCATCTGGGCTTCAATATATGCTTAATTATCCTCTACGATATAGTTTAACTGGTGATTTTATAGAAGATGGACCAATTCCGTCAAATGCAAATTTACCATTAGATAAAAAATAAATAAAACTATACATTTTTCTTTTTGGTTAGAGGAATTATTTTATTAATTTTTTTCTTTCTCCATCTACTTTAGATTTTGGAAATATATTACAAATTACATTATAACAATGTGTTAAGTAAGGAATAAAAGAATTTTTTTTTATTATTATTTAAATTATTACTATTAATATTATTATTATTATTTACACATTTCTTCCGTTTGTAAATCCTTTCTTACAAATCGTAATGCAAGTCCATCTTGTTGTACTGCTATTTTACACATTTCTTCGGTTTGTAAATCCTTTCTTACAAATCGTAAAGCAAGTCCATCTTGTTGTACTGCTATTTTACACATTTCTTCCGTTTGTAAATCCTTTCTTACATAATATAAAGCATCTCCATCTTGTTGAACCGCTATTTTAGTGATTTCTTCTGTTTGTTCTTGTTTTGTAATAAATTCTAAAGCACGTCCATCTTGTTGAACTGCTAATTTATACATTTCTTTAGTTTGTAAATCATCTCTTACAAAATATAAAGCAAAACCAGATTGTTGAACCGCTATTTTAGTGATTTCTTCTGTTTGTTCTTGTTTTGTAATAAATTCTAAAGCACGTCCATTTTGTTGAACTGCTAATTTATATATTTCTTTAGTTCGTAAATAATCTCTTACTAATTTTAAATTACATCCATTTTGTTGAACCATAATTTTAGCTTTAGTATAATCTGGATGTTCTATATCTATTAACTTTTTTTGATTAAAATCATAGGTTAATATCATTGGTGTATTCTGTTTTATAAACCCTAATATATTTATTAATATATCATCCGGAAATATATGGGTTTTTTTAAAAAGGCTTTTGGTCATTATTAATATCAATGTTTTTATATATTCCATTATTCAATTACTTTTCATTTCAATTTTTTTATTTTAGTTAGCATATAAAAGTCCTGCATTTCCACCTATGAATATAACCATATTTACTCTCTCTTCAATTATATATAAATTATAATTATAATCATAAATTCTCCATGTAGGTTTATTTATTCCAACAATATCACCTGTTTGTGGGTCACAAATTGTTAGTACTTGAGCATAAGGGTCTACTGGTGGACTAATAGTTGTAAATTCAAATTGAATATTTGTAAATCTACTCATATTCATTGCTCCAGATGGTTGATAAACTAAAGGATTAGTATCTAAACAAAAATTATAACAATATAATCCTCTTGGTGCATAACCATTAGTTCTAACATATTTTTCTACAAAATCATAAACTCCAACAGGTAAAATATTTTCTCTATATTGACCATCTAGTAATATTCCTAATGCAATTAAAATATATTGAATATTTTGAGGATTATAAACACCTGTTGTATAAAGACCACTTAAAGCCCCACCAGGATTAAGCCCAGGACCTAAAAATTTATAATCATTAGAAATATTTGGATTTAAATAATCTCCAGCTGTTGATGCAGGAGTAATATCTTGAGGCATATAATTATATGGCCAATTGCTATAATTTGACCATTGATTTCGTAAATTAACATCACTTCTTTGAAAATAAAACATCCAACTTATTACCATTCCCAGAGAATCTAAATAAACCTTATTTTGACCAGTAATATTATAAAAAGGTTTTTCAAATACCTGTTTAAATAAATATTTTTGTTCGTTTTTAGCAAAAACTTCTGCTTCATCATTGGAAAGAAAACAATAAGTACAATTTAAATTTATATCAGAATTCCAATTTGTTCTTGTATCAATATAAGAAACAGGGCCTAAAGTTTCATCAGGAGGTGTTTGTAAAAATCGATAAAATTGCATATAAAATTGATTAAAATTTGGGGCAACTGTAGGAAAATTATTGGTCACATCCATTACATCCCGAATTGTAAACCATTCATTAATTGGTCGAAAAGAAACGTTTATATATAATTCATTATATTGTAACGCAACTAAAGGAAATGCTTGTGTAGATAAATTATTAAACCAAGCTCCTAAAGGAATATATAAAGTTCTTCCAGCAATAGATGGTTGTGCACCAGCTGGACTAGTTGTATAAAAAGCATTTGGATACGAATTAACTCTACCACTATAATTTCCAGGGTCATTTAATTCAGGAGATTGACCAATCATTTCATAAAATAATTCTTTTTTTTGACTACTTAAATCTCTTTGTGCCGAATTTAAAATATATTGCCCAGAATATTGTTGCAATTTTTGATTACCACAATGAATTGTTATATTACTAATTATTTGTGCACCAATAAAATCTATCCATTTAAATTCATATGGTGCCCAATTTGAATAACTTATATTTCCATTTGCATCGGTGTATTGTTGCGGAGGAAAAATTGGACTCCAAATGGTTGGTAAGTTTATAGAAATATAACAATCCATAAGTAAATCTCCATAACGTTTTACTTTAAAAACAAAATTAGATTCTGTTGTCAAATTTAAAACCGAACTACCCTCATAATCTAATCTAAAGTTTTGTTTACCAAAATTTGTATATTTTTTATAAGTACATTTCCAGAATGTTTTACTTGGATTTCCATTTAAAATGACATTTTGTTGACCAATTGCTACTAATTGCATTAAACCACCTGCCATACTAAATATATACTATAGAAATTTTTTAATTCTTAATTTCATCATAATATAATTTTTATTTAATAAAAAATAACGTATTTTAAAATAATAAAATTGTTTATTATTACTGCAATAAGGGAAAATTAAATTAATCGGACCAAATTTTATTAAATATAAAAAATTTTACAATAAAAATTTTAATTTATTTAACTTAATTTATTTAACTTAATTTATTTAACTTAATTAACTTAATTAACTTAATTTATTTAACTTAATTAACTTAATTATATTTAATATGAATTTTTTAAAATTAATATATATATAATGTCAAACAAACCAACAGATTATTTAAGCGCTATTACAAATACGAATGAAACATTCCAATCATATATGATTATTGCATTAATAATGATTATTTTAATAATATTTATAGGATATTTAATTTATCTTACTAATTTAGATGGTCGGGAGATTACTTATATTAATTCTTTATATCCTTCATTAGATGGAAATATTATTCCTATTTCTAATAATGACCCAAATTGCAAATATAATTTATTTGATTATTATATTAAAACTGCCTTTAATGCATGCAGTGGAGGAACTTATAAAAATGATTTTGTAAATATAAATATTTTAAAATCAATACTTAAACAAGGTGTTCGTTGCTTGGATTTTGAAGTATATTCTGTTAATAATCAACCAGTTGTTGCAACTAGTACAAGTAACGATTATTTTGTTAAAGAAACATTTAATTCTGTGAATTTTGGTTCAATAATGGATACAATACAAAATTATGCCTTTTCTGGTGGAACTTGTCCAAATCCAACTGACCCACTTATTATTCATTTAAGAATTAAAAGTAATAACCAAAAAATGTATTCTAATTTAGCAAATATATTTAAATCTTATGACTCTATTATGCTTGGAAAAGAATATAGCTATGAAAATTCTGGTAAAAATTTAGGAAATACTCCTCTTTTACAATTACAAAATAAAGTTATCCTTATTGTAGATAAAGTAAACAATGCATTTTTAGAAAATGAAGATTTTTTAGAATATGTTAACCTTACTAGTAATTCAGTTTTTATGCGAGCTTTAAATTTTTATGATATAAAAAATAGTCCAGATACTCCCGAATTAACCGAATTTAATAAAAGAGATATGACCATTGTTTTTCCAGATAAGGGACCAAATCCTTCTAATCCTAGTGGATATTTATGTAGAGCATATGGATGCCAAATGGTTGCAATGCGTTTCCAATTAGTTGATAATTTTTTAATGGAAAATACCTTATTTTTTGATAGGGAAGGATATGCATTTGTATTAAAACCTGAAAATCTTAGATATAAACCAGTTACCATTCCTTCACCAACTCCACAAAATCCGGAATTATCCTATGAAACACGAAATGCATCTACCGATTATTATAGTTTTAATTTTTAAATTTTATTATCTATAATATATTAATAATGATATATATAATTATTACAACATCTATTTGTAATAAAGCTGGTGTTCAAAATGATATCCATCGAGAAAATAGATATTTAGAAAGTATAGGTAATTTATTAAAATTAGTTGAAAATGATGATTTAATTAAACCAATTATTGTTGAAAATAATGGATTAAGAGAAACCTATTTAGATAGTTTAAATTGCGAAATTATTTATACAAATAATAATTTTAATCATTATAGTCATAAAGGAGAAAATGAATTATTAGATATAAAATTTATAATAAACAAATTCAATATTCAAGATGAAGATTTTATTATAAAAATTACAGGAAGATATAAATTATTAAATTTAAATTTTATTAATCTGGTAAAAAATCAAAATAATTTTGATGTATTTGCAAAATTTTTTAATGTTTGTACTAAATCATTTGGATTTGACGATAGTGTATTAGGACTTTTTGCAATTAAATGTAAATATTTAAAAAATTTTAATTATATTTTTGAAAAATCTCCCGAAACCGAGTTTGCAGAATTTATTAGAAAAAATATTGATAATGAAAAAATAAAAGAAATTCAACATTTAGATTTAGAATGTTGTTTTGCTGATGATTTAAGATTATTAATAGTTTAATATATATAAAGCATAAATTTTAAAAATAAAACATAAATTTTTTATTTATAAAATTAATTAATCTTATTAAAATATAATATAGAATGTTACCAAAAAAAAATATATGTAAAGGGTTAACCTTTAGTGATTGTGAATTAACAATTTTAAGAATGGCCGTTGATAAAGCGGAAGAAAAAATAGGAAGACGTGTAGTAAATTCTGAAGAAATAAAAAAAATTATTAAAATTGTAGAGGATTTTATAAATAAAAAAAACCTTATTTGTTATGGGGGAACAGCTATAAATAATATTTTGCCAAAAGAAGACCAATTTTATAATAAAGATGTGGAAATTCCAGATTATGATTTTTTCACCATGAATGCCCTTCAAGATGCAAAAGAATTAGCTGATTTATACTATAAGGAAGGATTTACTGATGTTGAAGCAAAATCAGGTCAACATCATGGAACTTATAAGGTATTTGTAAATTATATTCCAGTTGCTGATATTACCTATTTACCTAAAGGTATATTTAATTCACTTAAAAAAGATTCAATAAGAGTTGGAGGAATTTTGTATACCCCACCGAACTATTTACGAATGTCTATGTATTTAGAATTATCTAGACCAGCTGGGGATATAAGTCGATGGGAAAAAGTATTAAAACGATTACTACTTTTAAATAAAAATTATCCTATAACAGATATTAATTGTAATCATGTTGATTTTCAAAGAAAAATGGAAAATTATAATGAAGAAGATACTATTTATAATAATGTAAGAAATACACTTATTCATCAAGGTGTAGTTTTTTTTGGAGGTTACGCTATATCTTTATATTCACAATATATGCCAAAAAAAATAAGACGAAAATTTGAAAAAGTTGCTGATTTTGACGTTTTATCCAATGAACCAGAAAATACAGCAGAAATTGTAAAAGAAAGATTAAAAGATATAGGAATTAATAATGTAAAAATTATAAAAAGAGAGTCTGTTGGTGAAATTGTTCCTCTTCATTATGAAATACAAATTGGTAAAGATACGATAGCATTTATTTACAAACCAATTGCTTGTCATAGTTATAATGTAATAAATATTGGAGGACAAAAAGTAAAAATTGCAACAATAGATACAATGTTAAGTTTTTATTTAGCTTTTTTATATACAGATAAACCATATTACAATGAATTTATGGATAGAATATTATGTATGTCCAAATTTTTGTTTGAAGTACAACAAAAAAATAGATTACAACAAAAAGGATTATTAAAACGATTTAGTATTACTTGTTATGGTCATCAAGAATCAGTAGAAGAAATGAGGGCAGAAAAAACAGAAAAATATAAAGTTTTAAAACAAAAAGGAAATAAAGAAGAATTTGAAGAATGGTTTTTAAATTATAAACCGGATGATATTCATAATAAAAAAATAGAAAATAATAATAAAATTAATAAATCTTATAAAAAGACCAAAAATAAAAAGACTAAAAATAAAAAGACCAAAAAAAATAAATATATTGAAATGTATGGCGGTTGAAATGTATGGCGGTT
>Ga0114966_10001320_pt1 | contig 23122 bp, 19 predicted proteins | sample M_130207_XF_Meta_FD_87029 | JGI IMG/M metagenome (GOLD analysis project Ga0114966, IMG submission 87029) | Freshwater microbial communities from Lake Montjoie, Canada to study carbon cycling - M_130207_XF_MetaG | ecosystem: Environmental > Aquatic > Freshwater > Lake | place: Lake Montjoie... | reverse complement strand
ATTCTTTTTTCATAAATACCTGATATTCAATTTCTAAAATAACCCGTAGGAGCGGTTGCCCTCTATGTCAAAGAACTTATTAATTGTTGAGTCGCCTGCAAAGGCAAAAACGATCGAGAAGATTTTAGGAGAAGATTTTGAAGTACGTAGTTGCTATGGTCATATTCGCGACCTTGAAAAGGCCGATATGGGCATTGATCTCAAAAACAAATTTGCCCCACGCTATACAGTACCCAGTGAGAAGGAAAAAGTAGTCAAAGAATTAAAATCTATGACTAAAAAAGCCAAAGAAGTATGGTTGGCCTCGGATGAGGACCGTGAAGGAGAAAGTATCAGTTGGCATTTAGCGGAAGTGTTGGGTTTAGATCCAAAGAAAACAAAGCGAATTGTGTTTCATGAAATTACTGCCCCTGCCATTAAAAAAGCAGTAGCTAATCCACGTTTTATTAATATGGATTTGGTTGATGCACAACAAGCAAGAAGAATATTAGATAGAATTGTTGGATTTGAATTAAGCCCCGTATTGTGGCGTAAAATTGGAATGCAAAGAAGTTTAAGTGCAGGAAGAGTTCAAAGTGTAGCTGTAAGATTAATTGCCGAAAGAGAAAGAGAGATCAATCAATTTTTACCAGAAAGTGTTTTTAAAGTATCTGCCTTATTTAGTGCCCCCGATATCAATAAGAAAAAAGTAAAATTCAAAGCAGAGGGTCCACAAAAATTAACCACTGCAGGTGCTGCTGAAAAGTTTTTAAACGAATGTAAGGGTGCCAAATATACAGTTAAAGATATTGCTGTGAAAGATGGCAAACGTACGCCATCAGCGCCTTTTACCACTTCTACCCTTCAACAAGAAGCTTCCAGAAAATTAGGTTATAGCGTAACTAAAACAATGTTGTTGGCACAAAAATTATATGAAAGTGGTAAAATCACTTACATGAGAACAGATAGCATTAGTTTAAGTGAAACTGCAGTGGAAGCTATTAAATCAGAAATCAATTCTAGTTTTGGAGAAAAATATTATCAACCTAGAAAGTTTAAAAATAAAAACGAAAGTGCACAAGAAGCGCACGAAGCCATTCGTCCATCTTACATGAATGAAAGTAAAGTGGATGATGCCGATTTAAATAGATTGTATGAATTGATTTGGAAAAGAACCATTGCTTCTCAAATGAGCGATGCACAATTTGAAAAAACGACTGCTAAAATTGAAATTTCTACCAATAAAGAAACCTTAACCGCAAGTGGTGAAGTAATGAAATTTGATGGTTTCTTAAAAGTATATTTAGAAGGCAAGGATGAAGATGAAGTGGATGAAGACAATGTAGAGGAAGGAGATGAAAGTTTATTACCTCCACTTTCCAAAGGACAAGTATTAGATTTTACTTCCATGACTGGACTAGAAAGATTTAGCCGTGCCTCTTCAAGATATACGGAAGCTTCTTTGGTAAAGAAATTAGAAGAATTGGGTATTGGACGACCTTCTACCTATGCTCCTACGATTTCCACCATCATGAAACGTAATTATGTAGAAAAAAGAGAGAAAGAAGGGATTAAAAGGGTGTACCAAATTTTAACCCTGAACAATAAGGATGAAATTAAACAAGAAGCAGCTTCTGAAATTACAGGTGCTGAAAAAAATAAATTATCCCCTACCGATTTAGGTTTAGTGGTGACAGATTTTTTAAAACTACACTTTTCCAAAGTCATGGACTTTAATTTTACCGCTAAAATTGAAGGTGAATTTGATGAAATTGCTGCTGGAAAATTAAAATGGAGTGATATGTTGGCTTCCTTTTATGAGCCTTTTCATGTTACCATAGAACATACCCTTGAAACTGCCGAAAGGGCTAAAGGAGAAAGAGAATTAGGCTTTGATGCCATCACAGGCAAAAAAGTGATTGCGCGTATGGGCAGATATGGCCCCATGGTGCAAATAGGACATCAGGATGAAGAAGAAAAACCAAAATTTGCAAAATTAAAGGCTTCTCAGAGTATAGAAACCATCAGTTTTGAAGAAGCTATGGAATTATTTAAGCTGCCTAGAATGGTTGGGCAATTTGAAGACGAGGATGTTTCTGTTAATATTGGCCGTTTTGGCCCCTATGCGGCCCATGCTAAGAAGTTTTACTCCCTCAACAAGGAAATGGACCCTTATACGGTAAGCTTGGAGGAATTGACTCCAATGATAGCAGAGAAGAGAAAAGCCAAAGACGAAAGAACCATCAAAGTCTTTGAAAAAGAGAAAATTCAACTATTACGTGGCCCTTATGGTCCCTATATCAAACAAGGCTTACGTAATTTCAAATTGAATAAAGAACAACAAGAAAAAGTAGAGACCTTAACCATTGAAGAAGTTAATGCCATTATAGTGGAACTCAAAGCCAACCCACCGCGTAAAATGGCTAGAAAAAAGAAAGCGTCTTAATTTATTCTTTCCAATACTAAAAAAGTCCCCCCGAATGATCGAGGGGACTTTTTTTTATATTAAACTATTTTATAAAAACTTAATTTATTGAAGTGCAGGCTTACTCATCAATTTAAGATATTGAACATGCGCTTTAATAGCACTTAACACGGTTGGATATTCAATATATTTTAATTTAAAATCGGCACAGGTTTCCTTAACTATTTTAGAAATAGCAGGATAATGAACATGAGAAATCTTAGGAAACAAATGATGTTCAATTTGGAAATTCAATCCGCCCACTAACCAGCTAACTAATTTACTTTTGGTTGCAAAGTTTGCAGTAGTTTGAATTTGATGGGTAGCAAACTCATCTGGCATTTTATTTTCGGGTTGAATAGCTACAGGAAATGCAGTTTCGGTAACCGTATGTGCTAATTGAAATACAATACTTAAAACAAAACCTGCGAAACAGCCTATCACTAAAAATCCAACCAGCCAAGTTACCCAGCCAACCATGTAAATAGGTAAAACTACAAATACAGTAACATGATACGATTTAACAGCCCAAAATTCAATATGATCTGCAACACTCATGTTCTTAATTTCAACAGATCCAATTTTTCTTGAAAAATATTTTTTATAATCGGCAAAAAAGATCCAAAAAATATATAATAGCATATACAATACCCAAAAATAAATATGTTGAAAACGATGTAATACATAATGTTTTTGAGTGGGTGCCATTCTCATCAAGGCGCCTACTTCAATATCATCATCTACCCCATCGATATTGGTAAAAGTATGGTGTAAGGTAACATGTTTCATAGCCCACATAAACCTACTAGCACCTAAAACACTTATGGAAGAAGAAGCCAATTTATTTAACCAAGCATATTTGCTAAAACTACCATGACTGCCATCGTGCATCACATTAAATCCAATAGCAGCGATCAACCCTCCAAATAGAATACATTCTATAATCGCATAAAAAGTAGATGGCGTAAAAAATACTAAATGAATATAAATAAGTACAAATAAAGTAAGAAGTATAATGGCTTTTGAAAACAATTTATAATTTCCTGTAGCTTTGATAGCATGTTCTGCTAAATATTGGTTCACTCTGCTTTTTAATTCGGCGTGTAATGATTTTGGCATTACTGGAAATTTAGGAGTAGCTGTGATAGGGGTTGACATTTGCATTTCTTTGTATATGCAAAGAAAAGACAAATACCAATACTACTGTCTTTAAATGGCAGATATTTAGCCGAACGTTTAATAATTCTATTTATTATGTAAACAATTGTTAAATATATCCACACCTATAGGATAAGTATAATCGTAATTTGCCAATATTTTGCTTTGATTTGAATAATATTTACAACCACTATTAGCCTGTCTATGCAAAAAGTATCTGAAATAAACGCTTTGTTTAAATTAATTGACGACCCAGATGAGGAAGTGTTTAATACCATTGCTGATCGATTGTTAGTTTATGGATCCCCTATTATTCCTGACTTAGAACATTTATGGGAAAATACTTTAGACGAATCCACTTTAGAGCGGATTGAAATAATGATTTATAAACTTCGTCTGCAAGATTTGAAAGAAGCATTTACCAAATGGAACGCCGACCCCAATGCCTCTTTATTCGAAGGCGCTTTATTAGTGACACAGTTTCAATTTCCCGAATTGGCATTAGATACCTTACGCCATCAAATGGAAAAAATTAGACGTAATATTTGGCTAGAATTAAACAATTATTTAACGCCCTTAGAACAAGCTAACGTTATTAGAAACATCTTATATAATTATTACCAAATAAAGGGAGTAGAAGTGAATTATGAAAAGCCAGAAGAGTTTTTAATAGCAGCCCCCTTACAATCCAAAAAGGGAAATGCAATTGCCAATACCTTATTGTATGCCGAACTTTGTCAGCAATTAGATATTCAAGCCCATTTTATTAATATTCCCAAGCAGTGCATCATAGCTTTTTATACTTCCGATTGGGATCCAGAAGAAATTGTGCCTAATCCTCAAGAATTTATTCAATTTTATGTTGAAGGGACCACCGGTAATGCCTTTTCACAAAAAGATTTAGATCAATACATGCTTAGAAGCAATATTGAACCAAAAAATAGTTATTACAAACAACTTTCCAATACAGCTATTATTAAAAAGCATTTATTAGAATTTGCGAAATGCTTCCAAAGCCCTACCCTGCAATACAAACAAAAAGACCTCATAGAATTAGCCAACTTATTAACCTAAGCATTGTACTTTTAGGTATAAATTTTAGGAATTATGATAACCTGGGACGACTTTACAAAAGTAGACATACGATGCGGAACAATATTGTCGGTAGCTGCATTTCCTAAAGCAAAAAAGCCCGCTTATCAATTAAGTATTGACTTTGGCCCTTTGGGTATCAAAAAATCATCTGCTCAAATTACAGATCATTACTCAATAGATAATTTAGTAGGCAAACAAATTATTGCAGTAGTTAATTTTCCACCAAAACAAATTGCCAATTTTATAAGTGAATGTTTGGTATTAGGTGTTTACAACGAAGCAAAGGAAGTGATTTTATTACACCCTTCCTTAGCTGTCACTAATGGACAACCCATCGGATAATGTCAACTACCTATACACAAATTTATCATAGTCCCATTGGCATTATTAAAATAGTAGCCGATGAATTTTGTATAGTAGAATTGGTTTTTATAGAGGATACCCAATTGAATCAGCTTAGTATTTCCACCACCACTCCAGAGATCATTAACCAATGTATCGACGAATTGATTGAATATTTTGCCGGAAAAAGAAAACAGTTTAATGTGGCCATCAATCAAGCTGGCACAGAGTTTCAGCAAAAGGTTTGGAAAGAATTATACGAGGTTCCCTTTTCTAAAATATTAAGTTATGGGGAACTGGCCAAAAAAATGGGCGACCCTAATTTAGTGCGTGCTGCTGCATCTGCGAATGGCAAAAATAAAATAGCTATTATTGTTCCATGTCATAGAATCGTTGGTGCTGATAGATCTTTGGTGGGTTATGCTTGGGGAAAAGCTAGAAAAAAATGGTTGCTACAACACGAATTCAGATTAGAGTTAGGGGTTCAAACCTTATTTTAAGTAGGACTTATTTTAAAATAGCCCCGTCAAAGCCAAAGGGCAATAAATGTGCAGCAGATGGCAATATCATTACTGGACCAGACTTTCCTGCTAAAATAATTTTAATAGGTGCTTGATACCTTGTTTCATAATCTAATAAAGATTGCCTGCACATACCACAAGGAGAAATAGGCTCCATGGATGTTTTATTCAAAGGATCATAACTAATGGCCATCGCAATGATATATGCAGCGGGGTATTGACTACCAATACTATTTAATAAAGTTCTTTCGGCACAAATACCTACGGGGAAACTAGCACTTTCTTGATTTGAGCCAATGATAATTTGACCAGTTGACAATAAAGCTGCAGCGCCTACTTTAAAATTTGAATAAGGGGCATAAGCAGTTACTGTTGCTTTGATAGCGGCATTTAAAAGCGTTTGATCTGCTGTTGATAGCAAGCCTGCATGATCTAATAACTCATATTCAAATTCGTATTTTTTAAGCATTGATTTATTTAATGCGATTAAAGAGTCGACTCCACCTAATAGATTTACTGTAACTAAACCAAATTAAAGCTGCTCTACCCACGATATGTGTTTCTGGCACATAGCCCCAATAACGGCTATCCTGACTTCTATGACGATTGTCCCCCATCATCCAGTAATAGTTCTGTTTAACGGTATAGGTAGTTGCTGGCTTTCCATTTAATAGGTATTGGCCATTTACCTTATCTAATGTATTGTGCTCGTAATTGGTAATGAGTCGGCGATACAATTCGATGGTACTATCATTCAAATTAACAATATCATCTTTCTTAGGAATGCGAATAGGTCCAAAATTATCAACGGAGAAAGGAAAATGAGCTACATCATTGGGAAAAGTATAGCCCACCGTATTTTCGACATAATTAGTAACCGATAATACCTGAGGTATTTTTCTTAAGCTGGCTGCAGCCGCAGCTGTCATATTAATTAAATAGGTATTGGCCTTGCCATCTATTATTCTAAAATCATTGGTTGCTTCCATGGTGCTTAAACCAAGGCTATCTTCCACAAAATCTTCCGGAATGGCATTGCCATTGGTGACAACTATATATTCTGTTTGTGCATTAGGAGCTACAAAAGCGAGTTGTCCATTAATCCATAGTTGACTTTCTTTTACTTGTAGTAAGTCACCTGGAAGTCCTACACATCTTTTTATATAGTTATCTGTTTTGTCAATCGGATGAACTAAAATAGGAAATTGTGCTTTTAATTTTTCTCTATCTCCATTAAATTCTGGCGACCTTAACACATCGTAATAAGGATTTTTACTACCATAGTCTGGGTCGTTAATAATTGTATCGCCTGCAGGAAAATTAAAAACCACCACATCGTTTCTATTGATGTCTCTAATTTTAGGTAACCTATTATAATCTAATTGAACCCATTTTACATAAGATGGCGTTGTTGGTGCACCTGGCATAGTATTGTGCACAAAAGGAAATGATATGGGTGTTTGAGGAACTCTAGCACCAAAAGTAATTTTATCTACAAACAAGAAATCATTGACCAATAAAGTTTTTTCCATACTCTCCGTTGGAATCACATAGGCTTCAAAAATAAAAGTTCTAATTAAAGTGGCAGCCACCACAGCAAATACGGCAGCATCTATCCATTCTCTGGAAGCAGGTTTATGGTAATGTACCAAAGCGGCATCACCATACCATTTTGCATCATTTGAAAAACCTATATAAGGTAGATATATAAATGGAACGAAAACTGTTAAAGCATGTTGAATTAAATTTACTTTTTTGAAATGCATCACAAAAATGATAGAAATCCATAAACTAACAAATTGCCCTAGTATAGGAATAAGCTGAATCCAAAACCAAATTTTTGGAATATTACAAAGCTTTACTACTTCCCAAGTATTGTAAATAGGAATAATTGCTTTAGTATTATCAATGCCTGCTTTTTTTAGCATGCTATAAATACCGATATGCCAACCCAACCAAAAAATAATCAAAAATAGAAAGCCCATAATTATTAGGTGTTATTAGAAACAAAAATATCCCTTTGTGAGGGATATTGATAAAAAGATGTTGAATATATTGTTAAACTATATAAAAGGCTCATATAAAGGATTATCGAACCCCTATTTGTATTGATGCATTATTTCCTTCACCAGCTTTACCGACCTCGCTATATCTGGAATAGCCAAAGCGGTTAAATTGGGGGCATAATGCATCGGGGCATCAGCACTCGTAATTCTTCTTATAGGTGCATCTAAATAATCAAAACCTTCTTTTTGAATGCGGTAACTTAATTCAGAGGAAACTGAAGCAAAGGGCCATTGTTCTTCAATAATAACTAATCTGTTTGTTTTTTTAACGCTTTCTAAAACTGTCATCCAATCCAATGGACGAATGGTTCTTAAATCGATCACTTCTGCACTAATGCCTTCTTTTTCTAATTCTGCAGCAGCACCTAATGCCACTTTCATCATTTTACTATAAGACACAATAGTCACATCTGTGCCTGTTTTTTTAACTGCGGCAAGACCTAATGGAATGTAATATTCTTCTTCAGGCACTTCCTCTTTATCCCCATACATCACTTCCGATTCCAAAAACATAATTGGATCTTCTTCATACCTAATAGCTTGTTTAAGCAATCCTTTTGCGTCATAAGCACTAGCTGTAGATACTACTTTAATACCAGGGATATTGGCTAAATAACTTTCAAAAGCAGTTGAATGTTGCGCACCTAACTGACCAGCACTGCCATTAGGACCTCTCATTACTATAGGACAACCTATTTGACCACCACTCATCGCCAACATCTTACTGGCTGTATTCAAAATTTGATCTAAAGGAAGTACAGCGAAGTTCCAGGTCATGAATTCAACGATAGGTCTCAAGCCATTTTGAGCTGCGCCCACAGCAACCGCTGTAAAGCCCAATTCTGAAATTGGGGTATCAATAACACGTTTAGACCCGAATTCGGCCAACATACCTTGGCTTACTTTATAAGCACCATTGTATTCGGCTACTTCTTCCCCCATCAGCAAAACTCGCTCATCCCTTCTCATTTCCTCACTCATTGCTTCGCGGATGGCTTCTCTTAAGGCTATTGATCGCATGAATCTAATTTTAATTTGAGTTGCAAAAATAGAGTTTTATACAAGAAAAAAGTAATTCTTACCCATAAAAAAATCCCCTCCGCCCAAGCTGGGAGGAAGGGATTCTAGGACTAACCCATCCTAAATAAGCTAGAATATGTTATAAGCAATACTTACATAGTACAATCCACCAATTTTTGGACTACCATAAGCGGTGTAATAATACTTATTAAAAATATTGGTACCCCCTGCTTTAATTAAAGATTTAATACTTGGTGCTTTAAAAGTTAAAACAGCATCTACCGTATTGTAAGATTCTACTCTACCTGCAACAAAAGTTCCTTGATAATCCATTCCATCTTGATAATGTAATGATGCACTAAAGCCTAATCTATTTTTCAATAAGAACCCACTGTTATTTAAACCAACATTAGCTCTCCACTTTGGAGTATTAAAATAAGGAATAAAGCTAGCAGGTAGGTCACCAATTTGGTCAGTAAACAAACTACTACTAAAACTAAAATTGCCTGGCAATAAGTAATCAGCAGAGATACCCCAGCCAGAAGTAGTTACATCAGTTGTTGCATTGGTTGCAATACTATATGCCATTCTCTTATTAGCATCTAATACATCTAAAGGACTAGGTGCTGCTGCATTTTTTGATTGCAAAACTGTTATTTGTCCAATAAAGTTGGTATAAGTACCTGAATAATAATAAAAATCAAGCAACAATTTTTTACCGATCAAAGTTTTATAGCCTAATTCAAAAGAATTCATTGTTTCTGGCTTAAACTCTCCAAAAACTTGTTGTTTCAATAAAGCAAGATTAGGTGCACCTGCCATTGCAGAAGCGCCAAAATCGGTAACACTTGCAAGAGTATAGGCTGGATTAGTTGAGAACTTATAATATTCTCTTAAGGAAGGTAAACCACCCATTAATCTTGTACCACCACCTATAAGCAAATTAATATATTGGTTTTGAGTAGTTGGGAAACGATAAGCTGATTGATAAGAAAGGCGAATGTTATTGTCCTGAGCTACTTTTATTACCCCTGTAAATCTTGGTGTAAATTGACCTTTAAAATTTTGATTTTTATCGTAACGACCAGCGAATGATAATTTAAGTACATCTCCAAAGAATTTTTTAGAAATTTGAGTATAGGCACCATTTTCGCTAATACCTATTGTACCAGCAGTATCAGTAAATAAAGTTCCTTGTGAATTTAGTGTATAATTTCTAAAGCTCGCCCCTACCAATACATCCATATCGTATTTATCAAAACCCAAAGCATCTGTTAGATTCATTTGTCCTTCTACTACAGATAAGGAAGATTTATCTAATAATTTAGCACCCCCTTTTGATAGTGGGGTAGTTGTTAATGTTTGAAAAGCAGATAAGCTATTAAGATTACCAGTTGGTCTGCCTGCATCTGCAATTGCCCTTGCCGCTGCATGAGCTGCTGGTGAACTTAATCCGCCATCTTTATATTGAACATAAGCAGCAGTATAAGTAGGATACCAAGTAGTTTGACTATTACTCCATGTTTCATTGAAATAACGAGCAGCTATAGTAGCATTATAAGTATCTCCAGCATCCTCCAATGTTTGATACCCTCTGATGTACCAATTCTTTGATTTTAATTCCAATTTGAATTGACTCATTTGTAAATTTCTCAAAGTATAACGATCACTTCCTGTGTAAACAGTATTACCCGTTCCAGTATAAGCACTAAAAGAAGCCTCGGTATTGTCATTTACTTTGTAATGAATTGATCCAGTTACTTTATTATTTTTTGTAGTAGGATCAATCACATCTATTTCATTGTAACCAGTTCTACTCACATTAACACCTGTAAACATCCCTTTCGCATCTCCATATAAAAAAGGTGCGGCACCAGCTAAAGTAGCATCTGTAGCTTTCATAAAAGCAGTATAACTTGCAACGGTTGGATACAATTTAGCAGCACCATATAATTGACCATAATACGCAGAAGCCATTGCGCCAAATTTTGCAGTTAGCCCAGCCATTACTTGAGCTTTAGCTCCATTAAACACTGCACTTAAAGGTGAAGTTGTTTCATCCCCATATACGTTTACTCCATCATAATTAGGGTCTGACTCTCTTGAACCACTAATCACGGTTCCTAATGGACCTGTAGAACGAGAATAATTAGCTGTATTTTGCGCTAACCAGTCTTGTCCTTGAGTAGATTCTGCTGAAATTTTATAAGCAAATCGATCACCTATTTTACTAGCCCATCTTACTCCATAGTTGCTGTAAACAGATTTTGGACGCTCATATCCATCTATATGGTTCATCCCAGATTTAATTTGGAAACTTAAACCTTGATATTTAAAAGGGTTTTTGCTATTGATTAACACAGTACCATTCATCCCACCGGCACCATACAAAGCAGAAGAAGCTCCAGCCAATAATTCAATATTATCAACATCTAATTCAGTTAACCCGACAATGCTACCCACAGAAAAATTCAAGCCTGGAGCTTGATTGTCCATTCCGTCTATTAGTTGATTAGCACGTATGTTACCACTCACATTAAACCCTCTTGTGCTAATACTTTTAAAAGTTAAACTTGCAGCAATTACGTCTACTCCTTTTAAAGTTCCAAGGATATCATAATAATTAGATGCAGGTGCATTTTTAATAGTGGAACTACTAATTCTTTCAATGGTAACAGGCGATTCAAGAATTCTTTCCGCCACTCTTGTTGCTGATACTACTACCTCTGAACCTAATACAAAAGAAGGTTTAAGGGTTACATTTACTTTATTAGTAGCATCTACCGTCACTTCTTTAGATTCAAACCCTACAGATGTAAACACCAAAACATAGGGAGCTTTTTGACTTATAGTTATTTTAAAATTTCCTTTATCATCCGAATAAGTGCCTTGATTTGAACCCTTTAAAGTTACCGAAACGGCAGCTACCGATTCAGACGTGTTTGAATTTTTAACTGTACCAGTAACAGTACTTGCATTTTGTGCTTTTGCACTCATTACCAATAGGGTAGATAAGCACAGGACAGCAAAATTTCTTAAAAATTTTTTCATAGATTTTTGTTTTAAGTTGAATTGTTGGTACAATTTAACAAATTGTACCCATTTTAGAAAAAATTATCATTTGTATCTTTAAAAATATAATTTTACAGTATGAATCATCGCCCTTTCCCACAGCAAATTAATGAGTATCATGGCAAAGTAAGAGATGTCTATTTTATTGATAATCAATTACTTGTAATGATTGCAAGTGACAGAATCTCTGCTTTTGACGTAATCTTGCCCAATCCCATCCCTTTTAAAGGTCAGGTCTTAAATCAGATAGCTGCCTATATGTTGGCGGCCACCAAGGATATTTGTCCTAATTGGCTGATAGCTACCCCTGCCCCAAATGTAGCTATTGGCAAAAAATGTACCCCCTTTAAAATTGAAATGGTAGTGCGAGGTAACCTCGTGGGTCATGCCTGGAGAACCTACCAAGCTGGGGGACGTAGTTTGTGTGGCGTATCTCTGCCTGAGGGATTAAATGAAAATGATTTTTTCCCAACCCCAATTATCACTCCTTCTACCAAAGCTAGTGAAGGGCATGATGAGGATATTTCTAAAGAAGCAATCATCGCACAAGGATTAGCGAGTGCTGCAGACTGGGCCATTTTAGAAAAATATGCTTTGGCCTTATTTCAAAGAGGAAAAGAAATTGCAGCCAACCGTGGATTGATATTGGTAGATACTAAATATGAATTTGGGAAAATCGATGACATCATTTATTTAATGGACGAAATTCACACACCTGATTCTTCCCGTTATTTTTATGCAGCTGGGTTTGAAGAAAGACAAACGAAACAGGAAAAACAAAAACAATTAAGCAAGGAGTTTGTAAGAGAGTGGTTGATTGCCAATAATTTTATGGGCAAAGAGGGTCAAACGGTTCCAGCCATGTCGGCCGATTGGATTGATACAATTTCCAAACGCTATATTGAATTATATGAACAAGTGATTGGCGAAAAATTTATTCCACAAAAATTATCAGACGAAGAAACCTACGAAATAGTTTGCGCTGCCTTAGAAAAACTTAGTTAGTTTAGTGTTTTGAAGTTTAAAATATTTCACTTCTGAACATTGAGACATAGCGTTAAGAAAAATAAAAAAATGAATTGTCAAAATTGTGCATGTCTGAGCGCAGCGAGTTCACAATTTTAAATTCATTTGTATTTTTTAGCGTCATGGCGAGCTGAGAAGAATGGAATATTTTAAACTTCAATAAAAAGTAGACTAAATATCAATCCCCAATCTTGGTCTTAGGCGTTGTTTACTTTTATTGAAAATTTGTTGCCCTTTGTCAATACCTTTTCTAAGTTTAATTTGTTTTTCAAGCGGCAAGTGAACAATATCGGTGCAAGCCTGCGAGCAGCATCCTGCATAAGTTTCAGCACATGTTGCACATTGAATAAATAATAAATGACAACCATCGTTTTTACAATTGGTATGCGTATCGCAAGGAACACCACATTGATGACATTTGGAAATAATATCTTCTGTAATTTTCTCCCCTAGCCTATCATCAAAAACAAAATTCTTTCCTTTGAATTTACTGGGCAAGCCTGCTTCTTTTATTTTATTGGCATAATTGATAACGCCCCCTTCCAAATGAAATACATTTTTAAACCCTTCATGTAACATATAAGCACTTGCTTTTTCGCAACGAATACCTCCAGTACAATACATGATAATATTTCTATCTTTACTATCTTTCATCATAGCTGCAACCATAGGAAGTTGTTCTCTAAAGGTATCTGAAGGAATTTCAATGGACTTGTCAAAATGACCCACTTCATACTCATAATGATTGCGCATATCAATGACTATCGTATCATCTTTTTCCAACAACGCATTCATTTGCTCGGCATTCACATAGTTTCCTTTGTTTTCCATACTAAAACTTGGATCTTCTATTCCGTCAGCTACAATTTTTTCACGCGTTTTAATTCTTAACACCCAAAAACTTTTGCCATTATCATTGAATGCAATATTTAAACGTAAGCCCTCTAATCCAGCAATAGAATACAAATAGGATTTAAACGATTCAAACAAATGAGTAGGTACACTTACCTGTGCATTGATACCTTCCTTGGCCACATAAATACGACCAAATACTTGTAAAGCATTGAATGCTTTATACAAATCATCTCTAAAGACGGCCGGATTTTGAATAGTGAAATACTGATAAAAACTAATGGTGGTTCGAGGAAAAGTTTCCTCATATAACTTTTCTTTCAACTCCTTATTGGAGATTCGATTGTGCAATACGCTCATAAAATCAAATTTAGACATCTAGGATGTTCCTATCAATGGACCCAATTACAGGTTGGGCAAATTCAACACAAAGTTACACCTTATTTTTATTTCATTTTAATAAAAGAGCCCGTCAATGAAGCCAGCCCTCCTAAGAAAGCTCCTACAAAACTAGTAAGAACAATGAGACTGATATAAGATCCCTTTAATGGTAATATGGTGGCCACTTTTATTGCTAAAATATGATGATTGCCTTGATCTATGCCTATGGCCAACCCACCCCATAAAAGACCTATCGATAAGAAGCCAATGATAAAAGAATGAAATGATTTTTGAGGAACCACTATAGCTACAAAAAAGTTGGTTATTACAAAACTCCACCAAGGTAAATTTCCATAAATGCCCACTGCATAAGCAAGCAAGGCGCACAAAAGAATACTTGTTATTATTTTCATTGAATATATTTTATCTTAATTATAGTATTTTATTAAGCTGTCTTAAATTGAATATGCCACTTGGTTCTATCATTTTTTATCAACTTCTCTTTTGGTAAAAACAAAAATTGATAATATTTACCTGAAGCCCAATAATCAACGAAGCTATCATAATATGGACTTCCCGGATTCCCACTTTGTCCACCTGGATACAAACCATAAGCTTCAATTTCATCAGTTAAATGAACAATCATTCTCCAACTGGGTCCATGATTTTCAGTAGTAGCATTGATAATATTCATTCCTCCACCTATGGGTAAATTCATTCTACTTAAAGCGGGTGTTTTAGTTAAATGCATTATTCTAGTAGCTTTAAATAAGGCCCATTCAATTCTTTTTTCTTTTTCCAAGTCCAATAATTTTTTAGTAGCATTTTCTACACCCAAGGTTACCTGATCTTTAAAATTTTCTATTTTATCCTTAGTGCGAATATCATCCGCAATTGACCAATTGGAATCTTTTAATAATTGATCCAACAAAACATAGGCATCCGGTTTGGTAAGTGGTAACTCCGCCCCTGCTAGTTCATCGCCCCAAACTGCTTGCTCTACGCTATCCCATATAATCTTAAAAACAGTAATCCCTTTGGAACCTTCTTCATTAAACAAATTCCACTGATTTAATTCATCAACCATTCTTTTGGCATCTGTACTTAATTTATCTATTTGTAAATAACGCATTAAAGCAGGGCGCGCTGCTTCTGCAAATACATTGTAATTATTGGTTTGCAAAGCTTGCATGTCTAGAGCAGAAATTTGATTCATGTTTGCCAATTGCTTGTTCACACTTATTCCTCGATACAATGGAAAAGAACTAGCGGTCCCTAAATAATAAGGGTAAGTAACATCTGTAGCTTTTTGATTGGCACTACTTACAAAACCTCGTATTGGATTTTTAATAATAGGATTCTCTTCATTAGGAATAATCCCTTGCCAATCATAACTGCTATCTTGCCCAGGCATAATAAAATCACCTTGGTGATCCCATCTTGCCACAAAACTTCCTTGTTGTTTAATGGCTATATCACCTGACTTGGTAGCCAATACAAAATTTTGTCCTGGACAGGTCCAAAGTGAAATGGCTTTAATATAATCATCATAATTTTTTGCACGATTTAATTGATAAAAAGTTTCTACTCCAGAAGAAGGGCTAAAAGCGGTCCATTTAACTGCTAAATTTCGTCCTTTTGACTGTGGATTTTGATAATGCGCATCATACATAGCAGGCCCCCAATGCGTCATAGGAATTTCTTCCACCACATCGGCACTATCTTTTACTTTAATCACTTCTTTTCTTTTGGTCACCGATTTCCATTCGCCATTGAACCAATATTCATTCTCTGTACTATCTTTAAATTTCAATTCATAATAATCCAAAACATCACGCCCTGCATTGGTCACGCCCCAAGCCAAACTATCATTGAATCCAATAATCACAGCAGGTGAACCAGGAAAACTAGCTCCATAAGTGCTATGGGTAGGTGTTGTTATTTGAACCTCATACCAAAGTGAAGGAAGATTTAAACCCAAATGAGGATCACTTGCTAAAATAGGTCGACCCGATTTTGTTTTAGTTCCAGCTACCGCCCAGTTATTACTACCATTGTTCTTATTAGGCGCTTCTGGACTTTTTTCAAAATTGGTTTGACGATTATAGGCCAACCCATTTAGATGCATTAAATAAGTAGAATCTGCATTAATTGGTTTGATAGGAATAATAGATGGCTTTTGATATATTGTTCCTTTAGGTATAATAGGATCTAATGAATCTTGATTATTGGTATATAATTTACTAAATAAATCATACCCTAAAAAATCTCTTGTATTGGTTAATTGTAAATCTGCAGCAGCAGCATGACCTGTTAAATCATAAGACATGAACATTAAAAACAAGTAGGTTTTTTTAGGTGTCCATAATTCTGGCGCATAATTCATCAATTTATATTCAAATGGCAAATCCTCTGGAGCCAATTGTTTCATATATGCATTCACCCCTGCTGTATAGGCATCCACGGTAGCTTTCATCACTGGGTTCGTCGTATTAATATTGGCTTCTGTTTGTTCTGCGCCATACACCATACCTAATCTTCTAAAAAAACGATCAATGGATAATTTATCTGCACCAGCAATTTCGCTTAACCTGCCCGAAGCCACCCTGGTTTGAAAATCCATCTGCCACAATCTAAACTTAGCATGTAAATACCCTTGAACAAAATAAGCATCTTCGTCATGGTCTGCATAAATATGCGGCACCAAACGGTCATCTAAATAAACGTCCACATTGCCCTTTAATTCACTGGCCAATAAACTAGCGTCAAAATTAGTGTTTATTTTTTCTGCATTTTTCCAAAAGCCATGTTGAGGAGATAAAAAATAACCCAATTTTGGTGACTTGGTTGGCCCAATAGTTAATTGAGTATTTAGAACAAAAACGACCCCAATGGTTACGATAGCAGAACTTAAGAAAGGCAATAAACGCATAACAAATATTTAGACTCCTAAATTAAGAATTTATTTGCCAATTTGTTGCTTAAAAAAATGAAGTTGGTCATCTAACGCTAAATAAGGATACAATCCCAATAGCCGTTCCGTTTTAGCCACACAGTTTTGTAAAAATTCTTGGTGTTGTGTAGATCCAGCAAAAAAAGGTTTATGCTGTATGGCCAATTGTAATTCGGACACCTGTTTCATAATGGTTTGAGTTTCTTCATTCATATAAGTTTCAACCAATTTTTCATAAACATAATTAGAGGCTGCGTAATTGGGATGAACCATATCTTCCGAATAAAAACGGTAATCCCTTAAATCATCCATAATGTATTCATAGGAAGGAAAATAGTCCAAATTTTTAAGCTCATCTACTATTTCATGAACTGCATGAATCAAAACAGCTTTGCTACGATTGTTTTCTACCAGCCCTTCTCTCAAATGGCGTACAGGACTAATTGTAAATACGATATGCAAATGTGGATTAAAGGAAAGTAATTGTTTTACTAAATCATTCAATAGCTCAATAAGTTCCTTAGGCTGCATTAACCTTTTATCAAACCAATTAGCTGGGGCTTTGTGGTTATTAGCCACTACTTGGCCTACCGTGAATGATGATTGACTGTTTAATTGATATACCCAAGCAGACCCTAGTGTAATAATAATATGATCGGCAGTTTTTAAAAATTGATGCCCATTATAAATGGAACTATTTATTTTATCCAATGATTCTTTAATGGTTATTCCCGAAAACCGACTATGGTGATTCCAGCTATTCCAAACATCATTGAGCAAAAACAAATCGGCTTCCTGGTAAATTTTTTTTTGAATACAATCTGTTAATGAATTCGCTACACTGATTGGGTTAAACAGAACACCATGTGGATTCTCCAACACCTGAAATAAATGACTAGACAATTTGGATCCAATGTTTTCAGAAAAACAAGACCCGATAAGCAAGGACTTATCTCGATACCCCATTGGGGTTGCGGATTTTTTGGCTGCCAGCGTTAATTTGAATTTTAATTGGCTCATAAAAGGCCGAAAATTTATTTACTTACAGGAAACATTCTTTGTTTCATCGATTCATACAATATGATACCTGCCGCTACCGACACATTAAAAGAATCAAATTTAGTAGCCATAGGAATTTTGAAAAAATAATCTGCAGCTTTAGCTAAATAAGGTTGTACCCCTCTTCCTTCATCTCCCATAATAATACATGCTGGCAGGGTTAAATCTAAGTCATGAATATTTTTTTCGGCGCGCATTTCACTTGTAAATACCTGCACGCCGTTTAAATGCAATAAATCCACTGCTTTTAATAAACTACCCACTCTTACAATATGTATGTGTTCTAATGCACCAGCACTACTTTTAAAAGCTTCTTCATTTAATGCGCCCACTCCTTTGTCTGGAATGATTAAAGCTTGTGCACCACAGCAATGAATGCTTCGTCCAATGGCGCCAATATTTCTTACATCGGTCACCCCATCTAACATTAAAAATAAGGGGGTTTCTCCCTTAGCTACTACAAAGTCAATGACTTCCTGTAATTCTAAATATTTAACTTTAGATATAAAGGCCAATACCCCTTGATGGTTGGCTTTACTTAATCCATTTAATTTTTCAATGGGCACCAATTGAACAGGAATATTTTTTTCACGAGCGGCCTGCTTAATTTCACTCAAGCCCTCTCCTTGTGCATTTTTTTGGATTAATATTTTTTCAATATTAGTATCTGAGTCAAATGCTTCTATTAAAGGCTGACGACCAATAATAAATTTACGATCGGTGGCAACAGAGCGCTCCGAATTGAATCTAGGTCTAGGTTTATAGGGCCTGTCCGATTTTGATTGTCTTTCCTCCATAGATTTCAAAGTTAGTCGATTTAGCTTACTCCTTTTACTTTAAAGGCATTTTTGATTGAATCAATTGCCACTTTAAAATAGCTGCCACTGAAATTGAATCGGTAATTTTTCCTTCCATCACCCATTGCAAAACTGTTTCAAAAGGCAATTTTTTAACGGATAATTTTTCAGTATCCTCTGGCTCCGCTTCTCCTGCTATTAAATCCTGCGCAACATATACCACTGCATATTCATTCGACACCGAATTTGATACATGCATACGTAAAATTTCGTTCCACCTGTTTGCTTCAAAACCAGTTTCTTCTTTCAATTCTCTTTTTGCAGAAGCTAAATAGTCGGTGCCTAATGGGCAGCCTCCTTCAGGAATTTCCCAACTGTATTCATTTAAAGGAAATCGGTATTGACCTACTAAATAAGTATTTCCTTCATTGTCAATAACAATAATGCCAATGGCAATATTTTTAAAATGTACTTTCCCATAAATGCCAGGAGTTCCCGCAGGAGTGATCACTTGATACTCCGTTAAATTGATCCAGGGATTATCGTAGACTGTTTTTCCGCTGATGGTTTTCCAAGGATTTTGTTCCTGTTCCATTATATTTTTATTTAGCAATAAAACTAAAAATCCCCCCCGAGCATTCGAGAGGGATTTTACTATTTTAAATTTTTTATTTTAAACCAAAAGCTTTTTTAACTTTCGCTACATAATCTAATTTCTCCCAAGTAAATAATTCCACTTTCATTGTTTTTGTTTTACCGTCTGGAGTGGTGAATGTTTTAGTTACTGTTTCGTTCTTACGACCCATATGTCCGTAAGCAGCAGTTTCGCTGTACATTGGCGTTCTTAACTTTAATCTTTGCTCGATAAAGTAAGGACGCATATCAAATACGCTTTCTACTAATTTGCCAATTTGACCATCGTTTAAGTTGACTTTAGCAGTACCATAAGTATTTACGTTAATAGAGGTTGGTTTAGCAACACCAATCGCGTAAGAAACTTGCACCAATACTTCTGAAGCTACACCAGCAGCTACTAAATTCTTAGCAATATGACGTGTTGCATAAGCAGCAGAACGATCTACCTTACTTGGGTCCTTACCAGAGAAGGCTCCACCACCGTGAGCGCCTTTACCACCATAGGTATCTACGATAATTTTTCGGCCTGTTAAACCAGTGTCTCCATGTGGTCCACCAATTACAAACTTACCAGTAGGGTTAATATGATACTTAATATCGTTGTTAAACAACTTAGCGTATTTCTTGTATTTTGCTTTTACTCTTGGAATTAAAATTTCAACGATGTCTTTTTTAATTTTCGCTAACATCTTTGCTTCTGCATCAAAATCATCGTGTTGCGTAGAAACTACAATAGCGTCAATTCTTACCGGCTCGTTTTTATCGTTGTACTCTAATGTTACCTGAGACTTTGCATCTGGGCGTAAATATTTAATCGCTTTGTTCTCTCTTCTTAAAGCAGCGAGTTCAATTAGAATTTTGTGCGCTAAGTCTAAAGCCAAAGGCATATAATCGTCGGTTTCGTTGGTGGCATAACCAAACATCATTCCTTGGTCACCCGCACCTTGTTCTTCTTTTTTCTTTCTGTCTACTCCTTGGTTGATATCTGCAGATTGTTCGTGGATAGCAGATAAAATTCCACAGCTATCCGCTTCGAACATATATTCACTCTTCGTATAACCTATTTTCTTAATTACATTACGCGCAATAGTTTGTACATCTAAATAAGCTTTTGATTTTACTTCACCAGCCAATACAACTTGACCAGTAGTTACCAATGTTTCACAAGCCACTTTTGATTGTGGATCAAAGGCTAAAAAATTATCAATTAGGGCGTCAGAAATCTGATCGGCTAATTTGTCTGGATGTCCTTCGGAAACGCTTTCTGAAGTAAATAAATAAGGCATTTTTTTTTATTTAGAGTTTGTAAAGTGCAAATATATTAATAAAAACAATTTGAATGAAAAACTGACTATAAATCAGAATAATAAATATGAAGTCTCATCCTTCGCTTAGAGTGGGTCCCCCCTCCTAATCTAACTCTACCAATAGCCGGCTGATTGCCCATTGAACTTGAAAAATAGTTAGTAACGGCAGGTAAATTATTTTGTGGACGAGGGTAAACATATTGTAAAGAATCATTTACTGGAGCCAATATTCTAAAATCAAAAACAGAGTCAGCCCTGGAAATAACCCCTTGCACATACCTACTAATACTAAAATTATAAGTAGCTACATTAGGAACTCCATCAAGGGTCTTATATTGAAGCTTTCCTCCAAATCTGCTCATCCCCTCCGCGTCATTGGTTCCAGTGAAGTCATTAGGCACGTTTCTAATTCTTTGAGTAGTAGAATCAAAGCTACCTAGAAATAAATATTGAGGAGGCAATAAATACCGCTCCAATAGATTAGCACCTGGGTCGGAAGGAACTTGTTCTGCTATTAATTCTGCACGATGTATGATTTTATTTTTAAAGGCTTTCAAACCTGGAACTTTTACTTTTACCATGGTACCCGGACTGGTTTGTACATATACCAAAGAATCACTTATTTTATTTTTCAAATGCCTAGTTAATTCTGATCCAGTGGTATTTCTTTTAATAAAATTGGCATGGCCATTATTGTACATACTAAATTTAAAGTATGCCACAGCCGTGTCTCTTTTATAGGTTGAACTTGTACTGGAAGTACTTTTATAATAAAGTGCCAACTTGGTATTGGTGTCATTCAAACTTATTTGAACCAGTACATTTTTATTAGAAGAAGGATCAGCAGATAATGCAAACCCAGGAAAACTTGCACTCAAAGTAGTATCTGAACGATAGGCATTGGTTGAATCATAATTACGAATAAACATTCTTGCATAGGAAGATAGCAATGGAATTCTAATTTGACTAGCTGCTGCTTCATAAAAATTACGAACAGAATCTCTAACATGTGTAAAATCTAATGAAAAAGGATTTGCTAATGCAGTACTAGCTTGAATATTGTATAATTCCGGATAATTATTGGCGTATTGAGTAGTATCAACAATTAAGGGAGTACTGTTATCAATTCTTTTTAAATTTAAAATTACAGGCATGGTCGAATCCCCATAAAAGCCTTTATAGGACAATACCAACACTGCCGAATCTACTTCTAAACTATCTCGATTACCTGGAATAAAAAAAGGGAAACTACTTGGAACTAATTGAAAAAACATGCTCGCCTTCGTTGAACCAAATAAAGCATCGTCGGTGATGTTACCCAAAACGTGATAATCAGATCCGTATATTCTTAAGGTGTCAGGATAATCTACTGTGGTAGTAATAACATCTAAGCTAGTATCTTTTGTATTGAAATAATCTTGCGGAGACAAAAGGCCAAGTCCCATATCCGTTGTACTTACTTTAGTACATGCCGAAAAAAGTAGAATTGAAAAAGCAACTATAAGAAAATTTCTAACTGTGATATTCGATGCCATGAATGAATTAATTTGACTTTATTTGCCTGCAAGTTCGTTGTATAAATCTAAATACTCTGTTAAATCGGAGTCCCATCCATTGAAAGGAATTACTTTTTTACCTTTAACAGTTGAAAATTCTGACACTAGTTTTTTGTCTATTACATCAGAGCCAAAGGTTATAGCATCTGCATAAGAGGCTCCTCCTCTAAATAAAGAAGCATTATTTAAATCCTTGAAGGGTTCTAAATCTTTGTCTTTAACATTGGTATTGATGAGCGCTTTTGTTAAAAAATCTTTATTGAATTTTTCTTCAAATGTATTTTGTCCAATAGTGAAAATTGTTTTCGCATTAGAGAAAACTGGCTCTTTTTTAAACGCCGTTTTAATATAGGCAGGTATTAAGCCAGTCATCCAACCACTGCAATGGATAATATCTGGAGGCCACCCGAATTTTTTAACTGTTTCCAAAGCGCCGCGGCAGAAGAAAATGGTTCTTAAAGCATTGTCATCAAACCACTTTTCATTTTCATCATGAAACAAGTGTTTCCTTTTGAAAAAGTCCTCGTTTTCTAAAAAATATACTTGTAAACGGGCATTAGGCAAAGAGGCCACTTTAATTTGTAATGGATAATCATCACCGTCCAATTGTACATTGATACCAGAAAGGCGAACCACTTCATGAAGACGATGCCTTCTTTCATTAATTACACCAAACCTTGGCATAATACAGCGTACTTCTAGACCACTGTCATTACTTTTTATAGCGAGCTTATTAATGACCTCAGCGAATTCTGTCAACTCTAAATAAGGTGACATCTCGGTGGCGATGAATAAGATTCGTTTTTTTTCAGACATTCCGTTTGGGGTTTAACTCAGT
>Ga0114966_10001319_pt1 | contig 23128 bp, 21 predicted proteins | sample M_130207_XF_Meta_FD_87029 | JGI IMG/M metagenome (GOLD analysis project Ga0114966, IMG submission 87029) | Freshwater microbial communities from Lake Montjoie, Canada to study carbon cycling - M_130207_XF_MetaG | ecosystem: Environmental > Aquatic > Freshwater > Lake | place: Lake Montjoie... | reverse complement strand
TATAAAAGCACATTTAAAAACTGGATTTCAAATTATAGATACCTTAAATTATGGTGGTATTGGTTGGGATATTGTACTTTGGGATTGGAGAAAATAATTAAAGACAACTAAACGCCATGAAATTCATACCTTTTTCGTTATTTTTTATTTTACTTGCATTCAATACCAATGCACAACCAAAAAAAGCAGATCTTATTATCAATAATATAAATATTATTGATGTTGTAAATAATAAAATTATTCCAAATAGCTTTATTGCTATTCAAAAAAATAAAATAGTTGAAATAAGTTTGGCACCACTGTACAAAACTTATTCCTCTAATGAAACTATTGATGCTACAGGTAAGTATATCATGCCATCGCTTTGGGATATGCATGTTCATTTTGGTGGCGACACTTTAAAAGCCGAAAATGAAATGCTGCTACCCTTGTTTATTGCGATGGGCGTTGGTCATGTTAGAGATTGTGCAGGAGATATCAGCATAGATGTTATCAAATGGAAAAACGAAATAGCAAAAGGTAATTTGTTAGGGCCTACAATATTCACTTCTGGACCAAAATTGGAAGGTATTAATTCCATTTGGCCTGGCGATTTAGAAATTGCTGATGAAATAGGATTAACTAAGGCCTTAGACTCCTTGCAAAAATTAAAAGTAGATTTTATTAAAATAACCGATAACACCTTAGCCCCAGATTTATTTTTAAAAAGTATTGCGGCTGCAAGAAAAAGAGGCTGGAAAGTTACAGGTCATATTCCTTCCACTATCAATGTGGATGTTTTCTCAAAAAATGGATTATCAGCAATTGAGCATATTGGTTATTTACAAAGAGCTGCTTCTAAAAATGAAGACAGTATCACAAAATTAAGAGCCGCCAATAAAATTAGTAGCAAAGAAGCCAATGAGCTTTACTTAAAAAGCTTTGATAGCACTGTGGCAGTTACAAAATTTAAACAGTTGGCCGCAAATGGCACGGCAGTGGTACCTACTATTAATGGCTCTTTTATCACCACCTATTTAGATAAAACAAGTCATGCCAATGACAATTACTTAAGATACTTGGGACCAGCTTTAAAAAGAACTTACAACTGGAGAATTGACAGAGCTGCTAAAGACAATGCAGAAGCGATTTTATCAAGACATCAAAATTTTGAAGCTGCTGCTAATTTACTTCCCTTGCTGTACAATAGTGGAGTTACTATATTGGCTGGAACAGATGCAGGTTATTTAAACTCCTTTAATTATCCTGGACTAGGCATGCATGATGAATTAGCCATTATGGTAAAATATGGACTGACTCCACAACAAGCACTGATATGTTCCATTGTAAACGGACCTGCATTTTTTAATCAATCAAAAGAGTATGGTTCAATTTTAAAAGGAAAAAATGCAGATCTATTAATATTAAATGCAAATCCTTTGATGGATATTAACAATACCAAAAAAATTGATGCGGTCATCAACAAAGGCAAATACTTAAGTAGGAAAATGCTGGATCAACTTTTATCCGATACAGAACAAAAAGTTAAGCTCTTGAAATAGGTCTTGTTAAACAAGTAGGACCGCCACCGCCTTTTACACTAATTTCAGCACCTTCGTATTCTATTACTTTACATCCAGCGGCTTCTAAACGAGATTTAGTTATAGGATTCCCTTTTACCATTAAGCAAATACGCGGCGCTAATGCTAAAACATTGCAACCCATACTATCAAATTCTGATTCGGGTACTTCTACCAATGCAAAACCGCGTGCGATTAATTCATTTCTAAAAACAATGGGGATTAATGGAGAATATACGACTGCTAAATTACTATCCACAGGACTTAATACCGACATCAAATGAAATACATCCGAAGGTCCTCTATAATGAGGCATAGGAACTGTGATTACTTCCACGCCTAATGGTTTTAATAAGGTTGTAATTTGCTCAATACCTTCTTTATTGGTTCTATAAGTATGCCCTACTGCTAATGTTTTAGCATCCAACCAAGCCACATCTCCTCCTTCAATAGTACCAGGTGCTTTAATGATACCTAATACAGGAATGCCCGCTGCTTCAAAAGCTTTTTGTTGTGCACTAGGCTCGTTTTTACGACCTTCTTTACCCATCGTACAAATTATCATTCCCTTGCTGGTGGCAATAGAAGCATCTCTACAATAAATGGAATCCATATTCACCGTACCCTCTTCTGGAAAATAATGTAATTCAGCACCATGATCTTTTAATATTTTTTCAAAGGCTTCATATTCGGCAAGCGCTTTTTCAATTGCTGGTTTGCCTAAATAATTTAAAGCTTCCCAATCTTTGGAAACATGCGCGTCATTAATAAATGCAGCAGATGCTTTTTTTATAAATAGAGAACTTAATTTTCCAGATTCTGAATGGGCGCTCATGAAGTAGTAATTATTGAATTAAATTTTTATCTCTCTTTGCAACTGCAAAAACATAGATAGGTACCGAGGTCATCGTTAAGAAAAATCCCCAGAAAACAGTTTCTTGTCCTAAACCTATCATCAACCATAAACAAAATATAAATGTAAGTGTTGCTAATAAAATTGCCAACGCTAAATATTTACTTGATTTAAAAGGTAATTTGAATCGCAGAATTAAATAAGAAGCAGTACAAAAAACATAGGGTATTAAAATTGTAGAAGTAGTCATGAGCATTAAAAATTTAAACTGCTCTACTAATCCTTTGGTATAATTCATACTCATTAATACAGAAACAAATACACTTGAAATGACTACGCCTAAGACCGGCACCCCTCTTTGATTTTTTCGAGTAAAAAATTTAGGAAATAATTGATCTTTAGCAATGGCATAAGGCAATTGTCCTTGAATTAATATATACCCATTCAAGGCGCCGAAAGCTGCAATGGCAACTCCTGCACTCACCCAATACTCCGCTCCATGTCCCCAAATCAAAACAGCCGCATCGGCAAAAGGAGTAACACTATGCTTTAACTCTGCAGCAGGAATCATACCCATGATGCTCACTGTACTTAGTATATAAACTATTGTTGCAATGAGCGTGCCTAAAGTGGTAGCCTTGGCCACCGTAGCTGCCGAATTGGCTACACTACCCGATGGAATGGTCGCACATTCAATGCCTAAAAAAGCAAAAAAAGTTAAGGTAGTAGTGGCTGTAATAGCAGTAATAGTGGAAGTTCCACTTGAATTAAAGGGTAAGAAATTTTCCCAATGAATATAAAATAATCCGACAACGCCAATTAAAACAATGGGTACAATTTTTAAAATGGTAGTAATTAATTGAACTACCCCCGAAGTTAAAATGCCTAAAGAATTTACCCAGGTTAAAAACCAGATGGTGGCTAGTCCTGTAACAATGGCCAAGAATGAATTAGTTGCTAAGGCAGGAATAAAAGTACTCATTGCACTAATAAAAGAAACCGTAATGGCTGCATTGGTACACCATACCGATACTAAATAACCCCATGCTACTAAAAATCCGGCAAAATCGCCTAACCCTTTTTGGGAATACGCAAAAGGCCCGCCATCCGCTGCTGGAAGTAACTTACTTAAATGAGCAAATACTTTTGCAATTAAAAAAGCCCCTATCGCAGAACAAACCCACCCAATTAAACTAATGCCTCCAAACCCCGCTAAAGTAGCAGGCATCATAAACACACCTGCTCCAATCATATTTCCTACTACTAATGAAGTGCTTGTCCAAAGGCCTAGTTTATTGTCTGGGGCCTGCTTCACTAAATATGTCGGTTAATGATATTTTCAAGATACTCTTGTTGTCCACTACTAGCAGCAGGTTCTCCTTTTTCAATCGCATAGGCTCTTAAATCTTCTAAACTTAATTTTCCTTGTTCAAAATCTTTTCCTTTGCCAGCATCAAAAGAAGCATATCTATTGGTACGAATTTTTTTATAGTCCGACTTTTCTAAAACAGCCTCAGCCGTTATTAAAGCACGAGCAAAAGTATCAATACCACCAATATGCGCATGGAATAAATCTGCAGGGTCGGTTGAATTTCTTCTGCGTTTTGCATCAAAATTAATTCCACCACCTTGGAATCCACCTGCCTCAACAATAATCAACATGGATTCTACTAATTCATTGATATTGGTAGGAAACTGATCGGTATCCCATCCATTTTGAGTGTCCCCTCTATTGGCATCTATACTTCCTAACATACCAGCATCTACTGCTACTTGTAATTCGTGTTGGAAAGTATGGCCAGCTAAAGTAGCATGGTTTACTTCGATATTTAATTTAAAATCATTTAATAAATCATATTGGCGCAAGAAACCAATCACTGTTTCGCTATCATAATCATATTGATGTTTGGTAGGCTCACATGGCTTAGGCTCAATAAAGAAAGTACCTTTAAACCCATTTTTTCTTGCGTAATCTTTTGCAGTATGTAAAAATTTAGCCAAATGTTCTTTTTCTCTTTTCATGTTGGTATTTAACAAGGTCATATATCCTTCACGTCCACCCCAAAAAACATAATTCTCACCACCCAAAGCGATGGTCGCATCCAATGCCCCTTTAACTTGTGCTGCAGCATGGCTTAATACATGAAAATCAGGATTGGTAGAAGCGCCGTTCATATAACGCTTATTGCTAAATACATTGGCCGTGCCCCATAATAATTTTACACCACTTGCATCTTGCTTTTGTTTTAGATAAGCTGTAAGCGCTTGTAAGCGTTTGTCATTTTCATTCACATCATTGGTATAATCCACTACATCCACATCATGAAAGCAATAATAAGGCATCCCTAATTTGGTAATAAATTCAAAAGCAGCATCTGCTTTGTCTTTAGCACGTGCCACTGCATCACTATTGGCATTCCAAGGATAAATAAGCGTGGGTTCACCAAAAGGATCTCCTCCATTACCTACAAAACTATGCCAGTAAGCCACGGCAAAACGCAACCACTCTTTCATGGATTTTCCTGCCACCATTTTATTTTCATCATACCAACGATAGCTTAATGGATTATCACTTTTTAATCCTTCAAATTTTATGGCACCGATGCCTTTGAAATATTCTTTTTCTCCAAGTAGTACTGACATATAATTGATTTTTTATTGTTTTGTAAATATATTAATGGTTAAGCAACTGTTTTTCTAATTGTTTTTTCCAGTCCAAATAAAGCACATCATACTGTTTTACTTTGGTTGGCTCGATAATTTGTAATGGTTTGAAATCCGAAAAAGCTTCGGCTGTATTTTTATAAATGCCCGATCCTATTCCAGCGCCGATGGCCGCACCTACACTTCCGTCCGAATGATACAAAGCAACAGGAACTCCGGTAGCATTCACAAATGCATTGCTAAATACTTTGCTCAAAAATAAATTAGCATACCCCGCTCTGATAATATTGGGTTGTAAATTATTTTCCCGCATAATATCTAAGCCATATCTAAAAGCAAAAGCAATCCCTTCTTGTGCAGCATTAAAAATATGTGCTGCAGTATGTTTGTTTAAATCAATACCTGAAAATTGCGCTCCTAAAATTTTATTTTCAAAAATGCGCTCTGCTCCATTTCCAAAAGGAAATATTTTTAAGCCTTCGCTTCCGGCTTCGATAGCCGAAGCTGCTTGATTCATCTGATTGTAATCATAGTTGACGCCAATCATTTTTTTCACCCAGCTATTTAAAATGCCGGTTCCGTTGATACACAATAACATCCCAATTCTATTATTATTAGCAGTATGATTTACATGCGCAAAACTATTCACTCTAGATTGTTGGTCATAAGACAAAGTATCGCCCACCCCATAAATAACCCCCGAAGTGCCTGCCGTAGCAGCTACTTCCCCTGGAGCTAATACATTTAAAGAAAGGGCATTGTTAGGTTGGTCTCCTGCTTTATAGGTTACGGGAATGCCTGCTTTTAATTGCAATGCATTGGCGACCGAAGTTTGCAAAGCACCATGATGACTAAATACTTCTTGAATGGTTGGAAAAAAAGAAGCATCAAATCCAAAATATTCCAATACCGATGTAGAAATTTCTTTGTTTTTAAAATCCCAAAAAATACCTTCTGATAATGCGGAGACAGTAGTAGTGATATCGCCAGTTAGTTTCATAGCAATAAAATCACCAGGCAACATTATTTTGTGAATTTGTTGATATACCGCTGGTTCATTTTGTTTTACCCAAGCTAATTTCGCTGCTGTAAAATTTCCGGGAGAATTTAATAGATGAGCCAAACATTTTTCATGACCAATGGCATCAAAAGCTTTGTTGCCAAATTCCACTGCACGGCTATCACACCAAATAATACTATCTCTTAAAACCGTTTGATTTTTATCTACCAATACCAAGCCATGCATTTGATAAGCAATACCAATAGCCGCAATAGCTTGAGGGTCGTATTTAGCATTTATTTTTGTGGCTGCTGCATGAAGCTTTAAAGCCCCTTGTTGCACTTGCTCCCACCAGGTATTAGGCGATTGTTCGGCCCAACCAGTTTGTTTTGAAATTATTGCATTTTCGGTATCTGGATATTGAACCGTTACTATGCTTTTTTGAGTAGATGCATCTACTAAAGACAATTTAATAAAAGAAGTGCCTATATCAATTCCTAATAAATACATAAGATATTATACATTTTATTAATAAACAGCGAGGCCGTTTATTGTAAATTTTGCAGCGTATAAAACTAAGAAATATATTAGTAGTAATTAAAAAAAGTTAACCCTTAAAAGGAATTATTTTTCTACTTTTCCCAGCCTGTTTCTTTCAGTGCAGGATCATTTTCTTTTTTCAAAAAATCGGCCCCAGAAAGTGAACTAGATTCCCAGTTCAACAATGCTGCATCTGAGACTGTATCAATGGGTGTATGCCAAGCACTCGAAGTCTCGTTATAAGCTAAATTAGATTGACTACTATAGCAGGAAATAATGGACCATCTAGGGCTATCCGATAAATTGGCTTCAGAACGGTGTAAAATGTTACTATGAAAAAAAAGCGCATCCCCAGGCTCAATTTCTACATATACTAAATCCATGGTTTTCAATGCATTATCAACCATAACCTGGTCTGCCCCTACTTGTTCTCCCGCAAATCCGTGGTTAACACGGCCCATTTTATGCGACCCTTTGATGACTTGAATACATCCATTTTGTTTATTGGCAGCAGTCAAAGCCACCATTACACTTACTAATTGATCAGGAAACATGAACTGATTTTTATACCAATACCCATAATCTTGATGCCATTCCCAAGCCCCGCCCACTTTAGGTTCTTTTTGCATGAGCTTAGAGTGAAAATGACAAGTAGGCGAATTACTATCTAATAGCTGACCTACTGCACTGACCATTCTTTCACTTCTGGTTAAATAACCAAAAACATCATTGCCAGGTGTAAACCACAGGGAAAGTTTTGTTTTTTTGCCTGTCTGATCATTTAAATCAAGCGCATTATTGGCCATCGCATTGTCTTGTAAAGCAGTGGAATACAATTTATCTACTTCCTGTTTTGAACAAAAATTCTTTACAATAACATATCCGTCTCTATGATAGGCGTCTAATTGTTCTTGTGATAAATAAGGTTTTGTCATAAAGGGTAATTTTTAATTATGTGCACAATTTCCCATACTTTAAATATAATAAAGTTAGCAACACAAAAGAGCAGTTGCTTAATTTTTTAGCTAAATTGAGGAAGTGAAAAAATGAATAGTATGAAAAAAGTTTTAAGTATTTGCGCCTTTTTAATAGTGGGCCTAAATGTTTTTAGTCAAAAAACAATTGTGCTAGCAAAAAATTTAATCGATGGCACAGGTAAAGTTATTACAAGCCCGGCCATCGTTATCAATGACAATAAAATTATCGCCATTGACAAAAAAGAAAATGCTAATAAGTACGGCAAGGAATATGCAGTCATTGATTTAGGAGAGTATACCCTATTGCCTGGACTCATTGACGCCCATGTACATCCTGATAATAGTTCCGATGATTATCAAGTAGGACATTTGCGCGCCAGTTCCTCGGCTAAAACTTTAACCGGCTTAAAAGCAGTACAGGATTTGCTTTCAGCAGGATGGACTACCTTGCGTGTAGCTGGTGATGAAGAAGTGGGTTACGCGAATTTAGAAATTAGAAATGCCATCAATAAAGGAGTTTTTGTAGGTCCGCATATTTATGGCGCAGGGCATTATTTATCTGTAACTGGAGGCGGAGGGGATATTAATTTTATATCTTATGAACAAAAAATAATTCCTGATGGTTTAATTGTAGATGGTCCTGAAGAAGTAAGAAAAGCGGTAAGAACCGAAATAAAAAATGGAAGTGATTGGATAAAAATTTTAATGACTGGCGCTTTTATGACCACTGGCGATAACCCACAAAATGTACATTTTAGTCCCGAAGAATTAAAGATGGCAGTGGAAGAAGCCGGAAGAAGAGATGTTCCAGTCATGGCGCATGCACATGCTAACGAAGGCATCAAACAAGCAGTAAAAGCAGGTGTTAGAAGTATTGAACATGGTTCCTATATGGATGAAGAAGCGATTGATTTAATGGTGCAACATGGCACTTACTTAATTCCAACACTCACCATTGATTTATATTTTAAAGAAAAATTAGCAGACAGTAAAGCACTGGCCAAGGCCATTGCACTAGCCAATGATTCGAGAGCGGGCATGTATGAAAAATTACGCCTGGCAGTAAAAAAAGGATTAAAAATTGGAGTGGGTACCGATTATATTGGCTGGCCAGCTAATTATTCGGCACGCGAATTTGGAGAGTTAATTAAAATTGGAATGACTCCGATGCAAGCCATACAGGCAGGTACTATTGTAAATGCACAATTGTTACAAAAAGAAAAAGAAATAGGTTCTATTGAAGTCGGAAAATTGGCAGATATGATTGCAGTAAAAGGAGACCCCTTAAAAGACATTACCGAAATGGAAAAAGTAAAATTTGTAATGATTGGAGGCAAGGTTGTAAAAAATGAAAAATTGTAAATTAGGCCCTTATAAAAAAATTATTAAAATTTAAAAACAATTAAAATAACAAAAAATGAAAAATTATTTCGATTCAAGATTAAAACAACTAATGCTAGCCTTAGCCATTATTTTAGTTTTTTCAACAAACACTTTTAGTCAAATACTTTTGAGTGAAGTAACTAAGAGTGCTCATTTTGATTATTCAAAATTGGCACAGATAGATGCAGAAGTAAACAAATATGTTGCCAATCATTGGCTTACAGGCACAAGTGTCATTATTGTAAAAGATAATAAAGTAGTTTATTACAAAGGGTTAGGCTATGCCAATGAAGCAAGTAAAAAACCAATGCCTGCCAATGCCATTTACCGTATCATGAGTCAAACCAAAGCCATCACTAGTTTAGCGGTGTTGCAATTGGTGGAACAAGGTAAAATTGGTTTGGACCAAAAAGTTTCTGATTTTATTTCAACTTTTAAAAATCCAAAAGTATTGGATCATTTAAATACCAACGATTCTACTTATACGACCATCCCTGCAAAACGCGAAATAACCATTCGTGATTTACTCACCCATAATTCTGGAATTGATTATACAGACATTGGCTCTGATAAGATGAACGCTATTTATACAAAAGCAGGTGTGCCTTCTGGTTTGGGAGTATTCAAAGAAAGTTTATTAGAAAAAATGACAAAGCTAGGTAGTTTGCCACTTGGACATCAACCAGGTGAAAAGTTTACCTATGGCTTAAATACCGACTTATTAGGATGTATTGTTGAAATGGTTAGCGGTACAACATTGGAAAAATATTTTCAAAAAAATATTTTTGATCCATTAGGTATGAAGGATACTTATTTTAATGTGCCTGCTTCCAAAGCAGATCGCCTACCTACAGTGTATACCGAAAATGAAGCCAATCAAATTATAGAATGGTCTCCTACTTTCAGAAATATAAACCCCAACTATCCTTTGGTTCCAAAAACATATTTCTCAGGAGGAGCGGGATTGTCTTCTACAGCTTATGATTATGCCATATTTTTACAAATGATATTGAATGGCGGTAAATACAATGGTAAACAAATTATTGCCCCACGTACTGCTGCCATTATGGTAAGCCCACAAAATGATAGAGATAATTTTGGTTTAGGATTTTCGATTACCTCTGAAAAATCGGCTAATTTAAATCCAAGAAATAAAGGATCTTTTAGTTGGGGTGGTTATTACGGTACCAATTATTGGGCCGATCCTAAAGACAATTTAATTGTATTGATCATGACACAACATACGCCCAATTCACATGGAGATTTGACTGGAAAAATTGAACGCATTATTTATGGTAGTGAGGTGAAATAATCATTCCACTCCATAAAAAAGCCATTGTAGATGAGTACTACAATGGCTTTTTTATTAATTCAACTATTTTAAGCTTCTAAATTTTTGACAAGATCGGTTTTGCTCCACTTTTTTGTCTCAATTATCCAAGCTCCAGTATGTTCTTTAATATTCATAAGAATGTCCCAGGCCTGATTCATTAATGCTTTTTTAATATTTGTATTTTTATATTTTTTATCTAATTCTACTTTGCCAACCATCTCTCCATTTAATAAATAGGCTGTTTTATTAAATATCTTACCAACTACTTTATTATTTTTCCCAAAAAAGCAATCACCAATTAAGATGCCAATAACATGTTCTTGGGTAGCATCCAATATCATCATATTTTGAATATACGCTACCGTTTCTTTATTTTGGTCTTGTATTAAATACATAATGGCAATTGTTTATTTATTTTTTGTAAGGTGCTCTTTAAATTAATTATGATTGATAGGAATATTTTGCATTAAAATATCCACAATAGCTTCGGTAGAATGAGTTAATTTAAATTGAATTTTGTTTTCCGATGCTACCCATTCCCTAAATATTTGGTGAAAATTTGAATCAATTTTTTTGATCACTTTTACTCCCAATTTTTTCATAGCCGCTCCGTTACATTCTTGTTCAAAATGATTTAAAATGGGAATACTCAGCAACTTCTTATTTAAATACATGGCCTCTGCGGGGGTTTCAAAGCCCCCTGCTGTTATAATTCCATGGCATCTAATTAAGCTACTAGTAAAAACTTTATTGTCAATGGGATAAAAAGTAATGTTTTTATGGTTGGTAACCTGACTCACTTCTTTTGTAAAAACTTCAAAGTGAAATAAAGGATTGGCTAATAAATAAGGAGATAAAATAGCTATTGAATATTGAGGCAAATACACCGAAATGTGCCCGTCATCCATTACATCGGCTTGTACTACTTCGTCTTTTATAATTGGATTATAAATGTTTTTATCATAAGATTCAAAATGCAAGCCTAAGTAATTTGTACTTTTTACAAATTTATCCAAGACCAGGTTTCCAATTGGGTTAAATGAGGTGGACCTGGGCGTTAACTTACTTTGGAAACTTGCTTGATGGCCAAATTGAATGCTTTTTTTCTTTTTAAAATTACAAGCTAAGGAGGTGATAAATTCAAAATCATTAATTATAACATCATACTTTTCTAAAGGCAAAGCTTTTGCCTCTTTGTAAATACTAAAACCCAGCGATTTGGTGATTTTACCATAATCCATCCCTCCTGTATTCTTATAATGTAAACTAACCCCATTGCTTTTGTACTTAATGGGTAGCGTAGTATTTAATTGTGCATTAGACCCGCTTAAAAAGAAATCAACCTCTCCATACTTTTTTAAATAGGGGTACAATTGCTCTGCCCTACTTAAATGACCATTCCCTGTTCCTTGTATGGCGTAAAATATTTTCATTGATTAAATAATTACATCGAAACTTGAAAAGCAACTTCTTTGGTTAGGACACTTAACTCTTCTTTCAAATTAATTATTTTATTCTTGCTTACTATTTCATTTTGGAATTGCTTAGGATCATAATGATATAATTTCCAGGCATTATCAAAATATTCTAAAGAAGTTAAATTTTCAATCCAATCTCCACTATTTAAATAAGTGACGCTTCCCTTATCGGTTTGAATTACTCGATGCTGTGGCTGATGAATATGACCACATATCACATATTGATAATTGTTTTCAATAGCTAATTCGGCCGCAATTTGTTCAAAATTGTTAATCCATGATACTGCTTTTTTTACGCCGTTTTTAACATTTTTGCTGAAACTCATTTTTTCTTTACCCATGAGCTTCATCCCCCAATTTATAATGCTATTAATAAGTATTAATAAGTCGTAACCATATCCTCCTAGTTTTGCAATAAACTTAGCGCCGCCTTTGGTAGTTCTATCAAACACGTCACCATGGAATACCCAGTTTTTTTCTCCATTTATTTCAAATACAATTTTATCCGTTAATTGAATATTGCCCATTTCAAAATCGGCATATTTACGCAATGCTTCGTCATGATTCCCTGTGATATAAATTACTTTGGTATCCTTACTGGCCATACTAAAGATTTGTTTGATTACTGCCATATGGCTGGCCGGAAAGTAACGTTTGTTAAATTGCCAGATGTCTATAATATCTCCATTTAAAATGAGTGTTTTGGGCTTAATACTTTTTAAATAATTCAATGCTTCTTTAGCTTGACAACCAAAAGTGCCTAAATGTAGGTCACTAATAATGCAAATTTCCATTGGTCTCTTGTCCATGGCTAGTATTTTGTGTAAATAACGCATATCTAGATAACTTGAATATATCCACATTATTAACTTAACATTAATAAATTGTGACCAGAATATTACTTAATTCAATTGATGTAATTTTACAGTGAATATTAAATTCCATGAAGAACAATTATATACCAAGAGATATCAGCTGGCTTAGCTTTAATGCTAGAGTTTTACAAGAAGCCAATGACAAATCGGTTACCTTAAAAGATAGGATCCGATTTTTGGGCATTTTTTCCAACAATTTAGATGAATTTTTTAGAGTTCGGGTAGCTACCCTAAAGCGCATGGTAGAACTCATTGAAAAAAAGAAAAGCTTAAACATTGATATCATCGATTCTCCTCAAACAATTTTAGATGAGATTCAGAAAGTAGTTTTAAAACAACAAAGCGAATTCAACCGTATTTGGAGTAACATTAATAGAGAATTAATTAAAAGAAAGATTTTAATTATCAATGACCGAAAATTAAATACAGAGCAAAAATTATTTGTTCGAGAATATTTTGACAATGTGGTTCGGCCTTACATTATTCCATTGATGATTGAAAATTTACCTGACCTTCCCTACTTAAGAGATAAGAGTTTATATCTTGCTATAGTCATGAGAAATAAGCAAGATGCTTATCATGAAAAATTTTCATTAATTGAAATTCCTTCAAAATCCATTGGCCGCTTTATTATCCTACCTTCTAGCCCAGGCACTAAATCGATTATCTTATTAGAGGATATTATTAAATTTAATTTACCCGTTATCTTTTCGCATTTTAAATTTAACCAATTTGACGCCCATGTATTTAAAATTACAAAGGATGCAGAAATTGATTTAGATCAAGAAGTAGGTATTAATTTTGTGGAGAAAATTTCAAAAGGGATAAAAAACAGAAGAAAAGGGAAGCCTGTTCGATTTGTATATGATAAAGACATGAATGCCGAACTGCTTGACTTCTTAATTCAAAAATTACACCTTACTAGAAAAAGCAGTATAATACCAGGTGGCCATATTCATAATTTTAGGCACTTTATGGATTTTCCTGATGTGTTGGTAGAAAAACAGGAAAGACCAAAATCATTCACACATCCAGCTTTTAAAAAATTTAATCAAATTTCGGAAATTGTTTTGCAAAAAGATGTGTTATTGCATTTTCCCTATCATAGTTTCGACCCTGTTATAGACATGCTAAGAGAAGCGGCTATGGATGATGACGTAATTTCCATAAAAATCACAGCTTACCGATTAGCGAGCAACTCTAAAGTCATTAATGCCTTAATTAATGCAGCTAGGAATGGTAAAAAAGTGACTGTATTTTTAGAGCTTAAAGCTCGTTTTGATGAAGAAGCAAATTTAGAATGGAAAACAGCCATGGAAGAGGAAGGCGTTAAGGTTTTGGTGGGCATTCCCAATGTGAAAGTACATGCCAAAATTTGTATCATTCAAAAAAGAATAGATAATAAATTAGTGCAATATGGATTTATAAGTACTGGGAATTTAAATGAAAAAACAGCTAGAATCTACGCCGATCATTGCTTATTGACCGCTTCTAAGCCTTTGTTAATGGAAGTGAATAAAGTATTTACCTATTTAGAAACCTGGCAAATGGGTGATAAACCCATTGGTAAAACTCGGAACTTGTTAATCTCCCCTATTAACATGCGCAATACCATTATTCAATTAATCAATAATGAAATTAAATTTGCTAAACTAGGCAAGCCCGCTAAAATTATAGTAAAATTAAACTCTTTAAGTGATCAGTTGCTATTGGATCATTTATATAAGGCCTTAAAAGCCGGTGTGGAGGTTCACTTAATTATCCGAGGTATACTTACTTTAAAGAAAGACGCAGAAAAATTAAACGCTAAATTAAATGCTATCAGTATTGTAGACCAATACCTCGAACACGCAAGGGTAATGATATTTCACAATAAAGGAAACGAAAAAGTATATATTTCAAGTGCCGACTGGATGGTTAGAAACCTAGATCATCGAATAGAAGTGGCTACTCCTATCTTAGATCCACGTTTGAAAAAAGAACTAATCGACATTATTAACATTCAATTGAAAGACAATAATAAAGCCAGAATTTTAGACGAGCATTTAAACAATAATTATGTACCTTCCGTAAGAAAGAAAACCTACAAATCGCAAGTAGAAACTTATCATTACTTAATAGGAAAAAAAATATAAAAATTGGTACTCGCAGCAATAGATATTGGTAGCAACGCAGTAAGATTGCTTATTTGCGCGGTGGTTAAAAAAGGAAAAGATGTTGAATTTAATAAATTATGTCTTTTAAGAATTCCTGTCCGTTTGGGTTTTGATGTATTTGAAAAAGGACATATTGGTGGTCAAAAAAAGAAGATGCTTATTAATACCATCAAAGCATTTAACAATTTAATGAAGGTATACGAGGTAGACCATTATATGGCTTGCGCCACCAGTGCGATGAGAGATGCCGAAAATGCAAAAGAGATCATCAAAGAAATTAAATCAGAAACAAGTATTGAGATTGAAGTGATTACCGGTGAACTAGAAGCCGAAATTATTTACGAAAATCACATTGCAGAACTACTAGATAAAGATAAAAGCTATTTATACATTGACGTAGGTGGTGGTAGTACCGAAATTACCCTATACCATAAGTCTAGTGTAGTGGTTCAAAAATCTTTTAACATTGGTACCGTTCGTATTCTTACTAAAAAAGTAAAAGACGAAATTTGGGAGGAGATGAAAGATACTTTAAAGGACCTATCCAAAAAATACAATAATATGATTGGTATTGGGTCTGGAGGCAATATCAATAAATTATTTGCTTTAAATGGTAATAAAGATGGGAAATTTATTAGTGCAGAAAGTTTAAAAGAAGTTTATAAAGAAATGGAACCGCTGTCGGTAGATGAAAGAATGCATACTTATACCCTTAAGGAAGATAGAGCTGAAGTAATTGTTCCTGCACTAAGTATTTACAATGCTATTTGTAAATGGGCCGATATTGAAGAAATATATGTGCCTAAAATTGGTTTGGCAGATGGGCTCATACATCATTTGTATGATATGGTTGAACACGAATAAATTACTTCAAGTTCATATAATCTTGCAAATGCTCAATAAGAGATTTTTGAGCATCAATGGTATGCTTGATAATATCACTTTGGCTTATTAAATTAATGAGCTTCCCATTTTCAAAAACTGGCAAATAACGCAAAGTTTTTTCCGTCATTATTTTGCTACAAAGTTCAATAGTATCTTTACTATCCAATAAGGGAATGTCTGTTACCATAATCTCATCTACTGTGGTAGTTTGAGAATTACGGCCTTCTAATACAATTTTACGTGCATAATCCCTTTCCGTAAACATACCAATATAATGTTCACCTTCTAGTACAATCAAACAGCCAATGTTAAAATCGGCCATGAGCTTAAGCGCATCTATAATAGAAGTATTACTTGATACTGTAATAAGCTTTCTATTTTTATTATGTAATAGGTCGTGTACGGTAGGCATAAATAAAGGTTGGATGTCTGTATATACCTAATTTACTACTTTTTTTGTTTCAATCAAATTTTAAACTGGCGCATTTATATAAATTAGGAAATAATTAATAATACTGTAGAATCAAAAATTGTCGCAACCCATTGTTTATGAATACATTCTAATTGAATAGCAAAAACTTCCTATTGCTTAGGTGACCAAAATCAGCTTTTGTTTTATATAATAAGGCTATACTTATTTAGATAAAATAATTAGGCTCAATCCTACGATATACAATAACAACATCAAATTAAGTATTCCTTTAGTGCCTTTGGGTGCTTTATCAAATTCTCTCCATACATAGATACCCCATATGGCAGCAATCACCGTTGCCCCTTGCCCTAATCCATAAGATATAGCAGGCCCAGCTTTTCCAGAGGCTATTATATTTAAAGACATTCCAATGCTCCAAATGGCTCCACCTAAAATACCTACAAAATGATCTTTTAAACTGCCCTTAAAATAATCTCCGAAAGAAAGGGAGCTTCCTACAAATGGTTTTTTCATTTGAATACTATTAAATACAAAACTACTTGCCACTACCCCTAAGCCAAAAAATACAAGGGCAGTATAGGGAGTAAGTTTATCCACTTCTGGGACATTGAAATCATTCACCATAGAGGCCGCTACGTATTTATAAAACAACCCCATTAAGCAACCACTTATGATGGAAAGAATTAAACCTTTTTTAGAAATTTTTTCCGCTGCACTAGATTGTAATTTTTGGTAAGCCCTTGCATTCAATAAAATGGCAACAACAATCAAGGCTACACCACCAAAGATCAGTAGTGGATTGCCTTCTGGATGATCTAGATAATTTACAATAACACCTAATGCCAAAGCAATACCAATGCCTATTGGAAATGCAACAGACATTCCCGCTATAGCAATAGCTGCTACTAATAATATATTAGCTAAATTAAATACAACACCTCCTGTCATTGCTGACATCAAATTGTTATTCGACGCTTGATGAATGTCAGCTAAAAATGACCTCCCTTCTGAACCATGAGATCCTAATGTAAACGCAATAATTAAAGTAGTTAATAAAATACCTACTCCATAATCCCAATACAATAACTCAAAACGCCAATTGGGAGAAGTAAGCTTAGTGGTGTTTGCCCAAGAGCCCCAACAAACCATTGTTACAAAACAAAGTAAAATGGCTAAAGAATAATTTTCTACAATAAACATGGTTGGTTATTTTAAAATTTATAAAGGATCATTCAATTTCATTTCTATAAGGAACTGACGCTTGTGCCCCTAACCTAGTTACTGAGATAGATGCTGCCTGTACTGCAAATTCTATGGCTTGTTTCCAGGTTTTATTTTCGGTCAGAGCTACCGTAATAGCACCGCTAAAAGTATCCCCCGCTGCAGTGGTATCTATGGCACGAACCAAGGGTGCCGGTACTAAAATTTGTTCTGTGCTATTTTGAAAATAAGCCCCTTGTTTTCCTAAGGTTATAATTACATTTTGTACCCCTTTCTCTAAAAATATGTCCGCCGCCTTTGACGCACTTACTTCATCTACTACAGCAATGCCCGTTAACATACTGGCTTCTGTTTCATTGGGGGTTATTAAATACAAGCCTTTTAATAATTCATCAGACAAAGCTTGAGCAGGTGCAGGATTAATAATTATTTTTTGATGATTAAATTTTGCATTTTTTACAACTTGTTCAATAGTTTGCATAGGCACTTCCAATTGCATTAGAATTATTTCAGCTGTTGAAATAATATCGACTTTATCAATATCAGCGGGTAATAAATTAGCATTGGCCCCTGGCGCCACTACAATACAATTCTCTCCTTCTTCATTCACATTAATTAAAGCAGTACCCGATGGTGTTAGAGCATCTATAAAAACAAAATCAGTATTTATATTTTCTTTTTGAAGCCCTTCAATGGTTTGCTTTCCAAAAATATCATCTCCTACTTTAGCCACTAAAGTAACCAAACCTCCCATGCGCGCTGCAGCCACTGCCTGATTTGCACCTTTTCCTCCTGCATTCATAAAAAATTGTCCGCCTAAAATAGTTTCTCCAGGCAAGGGAAGTGTTTTTGCTTTCACTACCATATCGGTATTGGCACTTCCTATGACTACAATTTTTGAATGAGTCATTTTTTATTTTACTTTATTAGAATAAACAATGAGATCGTTAATTAAAATATTACCAATAGTACTCGGATTCAATAAAGTTAATTTCAATTGATGATGCCCCTCATTTAATTGATACTTTGAAAATAGTTCAGCTTTTCTTTTTTTGAAATTATAAGGAAGTGAAATAATTTCTTTTACTCCATCCAAATCCACTTCTACTTTAAATTCATAATCAGATTTGGCATTCCATTCATCGGATAAAGAAGAGGTAATAACAATGCCATTCCCATCAAAATCATAGGCAAAGCTGTCTTTAAATGGCTTATTGGACCAGCCACTTCCTTTTCTTACTGTAGGCGTAAGTCCTACAAAAGACTGCTCTAATTGAACAGGTACGGGTTGTTGATAAGCTATAGAAACATTATTGTCCTGGATGGTACCTCCATTTTTAACAATAGATTGTAATGCATGCTTATAACCTAATTCATACATTTTAACCAATGAAATATTTGTAAATACAAAGTCTCTATTTTCTATTTGTGTTAAATTCTTCTTCCAATAAGTTGGAATTTTATCATACCCCAAAATAGCCCCTAATATTCCAGCTGCAGAAGAAGGATTACAATCGGCATCCTGACCACAACGTATGGATATTTCCATAGTTTTACCAAAATCTCCATTGCCATATAACAATCCAATAATTACATACGCAGAATTAATTCTTGAACTAATGTCAAAAGGTTTAAAAACGCCATCACTACAGCCAACATCATTAGACCATTTTTTTTGTACTTCAAACCAAGTGCGTTTCCAATCATTGGGATAGTGTTGGTGCCATTTAATAACATCATTGATACATTGATAATAAGTACTTTCTTTCGGTATTGACTTTAATGCTTCTGATACAATAAATGTTATATCGTTTGAAACAAATGCTTGGGTATATAAATTGGCTATATAAACGCCGCCATACCAGCCATCGCCATAATTCATGATGTGCCCTACTTTATCGCATAATTGAGACGCAGCGCCGCTCATACCTGGATTCATTAAACCTGCAAAATCTGCTTCAATTTGAAAATCGATATCGTCTGCATGAGGATTGTTTTTCCAATAACCTGATAAGGGTGCTTTAATACCATGTAATATATTATATCTACCTGCTTGATTGGCATGCCATAATGGATAACTAGCATTCGCAAATGCATTCGCAAAAGAATCTACTGGAGCTTCTACTCCATACTTTTCAATCACATCCACAAAACTTAAATCCATATAAATATCATCGTACAAACCTGGTTCTTTATCAAAATAATGTTGAAAGGCATCCTCTGGCCATGCTAGTTTTTGATAATCATGTATCATGGTTCCTAAAAACCTAAATTCATAAGGTCCTCCAAAAGTGACACCAATGGTCTGACCAGCCCAACCACCTTTAATTTTATCTTGCAAAATTTGTTTGCTTAAAGTCACCATTTGCTTATCCTTTAATATTTTATTGGGTACTTTTTGCCCAAAAGAATAAAGACTTAAAAACAAAAAGATACTTACAAAAAATAAATGAGTGACTGAATAACGAACAGCATGATGCATGTTTGATAATAATTTTTTCATAACAATCGGTTTAAAAAAATGAAAGGCCCTGTAAAAAAAAGTACCCAGGTATCCTTAAATATACTAATTATTTTGCATGTAAATTGAGCAGCTGGAAGAATTTCTCTTCTTCCATTTCAAGCACATCGCCTGGCTGCATCGCACCAATTTTAATATTTTCTATGGAGGTTCTTATCAACCGAATACACTTATGATTGACTGTGGCGACCATTTTACGCACCTGATGGAATCGCCCTTCTGTTAATGTAATTTCCAACCAGGTAGTTTGCACGTTGGGATGCAATGGCTTATCCACTGCTGATAAACCAGTTGGTAGATTGACCAACTTAACTATGCAAGGCGTTGTTGTAAATAAACTTCCATTGGGGGCACTAATGTCAATGCCATTGGCTAATTTTTTTACAATAGCAGGTTCCACCTTGTTCTTTACTTGGACCAAATATGTGCGTTGATGTGGGATAGCTCCTTGAAATAAAAGTTTAGTGATTTTTTTATTGGTAGTAAGTAATAATAAACCTTCAGAATTTTGATCTAAGCGGCCAATGGCATGTGTACCTTCGGGAAAAGCAAAATCTAATTGATGTAATAAATTCACTTGATGGGTACTCACAAATTGAGAAACCATATTCACCGGCTTATAAACAATAAAATATCGAAGGGGCTGCATAGCGGCAAATTACTTAATATTGCATATGCAACAAGCTTCCAAGGACCCTTTACATGGAAAAACACTCGAAAATGTTGTCACAGAACTAGTGGCTTATTTTGGATGGGAAGATTTAGGCCAGCATATTCCCATCAATTGCTTTAATAGCAATCCCAGCATTCAGTCTAGTTTGAAATTTTTACGCAAAACCCCTTGGGCAAGAACCAAAGTGGAACAATTGTATATCCGAATGATTAAAAACTAAGTTCATTTAGTTTCTCCGTTGGATTCATCATATAAGTAATCATGGTATTATCTTTCATCAGTTCCACTACTCTAAAACCTTTATAAGCTGTACCCCAGTTGCCCCCCACATGGGCATCAAAAATAAATGGAACTTTATCAACCATTTTAAATCCATCCTGATCATGTTCGTGTCCATGAAATACCGCCTTAACATTGGGGTATTTTTTTATGGTCTCAAATACCGCAGGATTGTCAATTCCATTAGCTGTCCATTTTGCTTGTGGAATATGTATAAATACGAAACAATTTTCTTTGTTTTTATACGCTTCTAATTTATCTGTTAACCATTTGATGTTGGGAGATTCGTAAGTTCCTTTTTCATTGGAAGTATCCCCTAACAAAATGGCATTCTTTTTTATTAATACATCATGATTTAAAGGCATCCCCCAAATACTATCCCAATAGTCCGAAGACACCATATCGTGGTTGCCTCGCGTAACATAATAGGGCATAGTCAAAACATCCAACTTTGCTTTAACCAAAGGCATAAAAGATTTATCATTATGAATTAAATCTCCATTCATGACACAAAAATCTAAGGGGCTTTGATCATGAAATAAATTAATATGCTTCGTGACTGTTTCCAGCATTTGCTCATAAGCAGTATCGGGTTGTCCATAATGAATATCTGATGCTACGACAAAACGTAATTTTACTTTATGACGATAGTTAATTACCTCTGCGGCACTTAAGTTAGAAATTTTACCAGTAAGTAAAAATGCAGAAGCAAAAGAAATGTTTTTAATAAACTGTCTGCGTGAATCCATTGTATTTTTATTAGTTTTCATACCTATAAATTTATTTATTAAAATTATCAAATTTTAGAACACCTCTCCCAAATTCATAAAAATTCCTTTGGATCCTCCTTGACCAATTCCATAGTCAATCGCAATATTGGTATTGGAATGTTTACTCAATTTAATGCGAATGCCCGCGCCGTAACCAGGCAAAATAGCTTGTATGGGCTTGCCCTGGCCTTCTGAAAGACTTTGTATATTCGCAAAAATCACCCCACCTAAAAAACCATTTTCTGTGATCCCAAAACGATATTCCGATTCTGCATAAACAAATTTATCCCCTCTAAATCTACCTTGAATGTAGCCCCTGCCTGTATTATTATACGTATCGGATGCAGTAGAAAATAAATCTAAATAAGGCTGTTTACCTGCAAGTGTAAAAACATTATAAGACCAAAAAGCTATAATATTTTTACTGCCCATTGGGAAGGGAAGATATTTTCTGTAATCAAGTAATAATGTTTGCCATGGTGCATCACTTCCTAAGAAAGTTAAGTTGTCTCTGTATACTATATTTAAAAAATTACTATTGGCTTTAGGATTCACCAATGATTTTCTGGTATCATATAAAAGATTCAATAAAAGCCCAACCGAGCTAGACTGTTTTGTAAATCCATACTCATTAAAACCGATAATGGGTTTATTTTGAATGGTTGTGTCAGTTATATTCCAATGATAATCAATATTAATACCTGGTCCAAAATATAAATCAGTGCCTATTTTTTTTAAAACAGATTGATATAATTTTAAATAAGAGTAATCAATCTTATCCAGTAATTGTAAAGAACTATTCGCCCCCAAGCCAAAATCAGATTGAGGAAATTTTAAATAAGCCCAATTGGTAGTAATATTATATTCGTTGTTTTTTAACCAAAGATTAGAAACCAACTGAGAAATAATTTGTTTCTTTTGGGTGTATTTTAATTCAGAAAAAATAATAGATTGATTGTCTTTTGGGTTATTTTTCGATACTATCATATTTGCATTAATTGAAGTAGCAAAGCCAGTAGCTAAACTATACCCCATATTAGGTACAAAAGTGAAATTTGATTTATTCAATGTTTCATTCTGTCCCCTAAGTTTATTAATTTTAAAAACACGGTACAATCCATCAACAAAATCAACCATAGAATCTAAGCCAGGTTGCTTATATAATCCAAGTGTAAAAATATTTTTTTTATGCAAAGGACTTTTTACTTGCATGGTATCTTGTGCAAAGCCATTCATTGTGGAAAAAATAAAAAGCAGTAAAAGAAAATTAATGAGGCACTTCTTCATATTTGACAAAAATTAACTGCTTTGAATGATCAAATATACTTGTTTAAAAAACCATGTAGTCAAATAAAATTAATAAGACTAAAAGTCTTACATAAATCTACTCCCCTGCTTTTGAATTTATAATTAATAGACAGAATCAGCAATTTCGTAGTAATTTTGTAACAAATTTTTGAAAAATTGTATGAATAGAGCCTCCCAATTAAAAGCCCTTGAAAATAAAGAGTTCTGGGACATCATTATT
>Ga0114966_10001317_pt1 | contig 23134 bp, 16 predicted proteins | sample M_130207_XF_Meta_FD_87029 | JGI IMG/M metagenome (GOLD analysis project Ga0114966, IMG submission 87029) | Freshwater microbial communities from Lake Montjoie, Canada to study carbon cycling - M_130207_XF_MetaG | ecosystem: Environmental > Aquatic > Freshwater > Lake | place: Lake Montjoie... | reverse complement strand
CTAAATAAATTTTGTATAATTATATACAATAGACATTAATAGTAATTAATCATTTACATATGCACATATAGTTTTCTAATAAAAAATTTGTATATAATAATCCAAAAAATGTGGTAATGTTTAATCACATGTATTTTTATATATAAATATTAAAAAAAGAATATATAAGTTGTATATTTTATATTTGTTTTAGAGAGATATACAAAATATTTAAATAATAAAAAAAAGTAATTGTAATGATGAAAAATATATTTGTATATATGTAAACAAATAATATATTGGTGTATATACAAATATAAATAAAATATTATATAATAAAAGAACATATAAGACTAAAAATATTTTTTTAAATATAAAATTTTTTAAATAAAAAGTTTATATATAAACGAAAGTATTTTTATAATTGCAAAAGTTTATATCTAAGTTTACTTTTATAAAAAGTAAAATATTTTAGTATATGTCATGCCGAAAAATATGGTTATATAGTACACATATGCGTTTTTATATATATAAATATAAAAAGTATATTATGATAACATATATTGTCTTAATACTGAAAAAGTATAATAATCTACCTATTAAATTATTTTTATAATATATTGTATGTATAAGTACAAAAAATATAATGTGTTTGAACTTAAAAATATATTATATAATTATATACTATAAGATGGCTTTAAAATCAAAAGTAAATTTTACATGTGAAATATGCAATTTGGGGTTTAAAACTGAATATTTATCAAATAGACATAAAAATAAAAAAATACCATGTATAGAAGAATATGAAATATATTTAAATGAAGAAATTTTAAAAGTAGAAAATGTAATAAAAGAAAAAGATAAATGTATAGACACAACAAAAAAAATATGTATGTATTGTAAAAGCGAATTTAGTACAAAAACTACATTAAAAACTCATTTAACAACAGCATGTAAACAAAGAAAAGATTATGAAAAAACATTACAACAATATAAAGATGAATTAGCAAGAATTACAAAAATAAAAAATAATAATGAAAACGTAGATATTGTACCAGAAAATATTGATCGTTTAGATAATGAAAGTTTAAAAAAAATTATATATGAATTAAATAATAAAAATAAAGCAAATAATCAACAAACAGCTCAAACAATTAATAATAATAATGTTAATGGTAACCAACAAAATATCGAAAACCAACAAAATATTACAAATATAAATATTACTTTGAATAATTATGATAAACCAAATTGTGATTTTTTAACTCTAGATCAAAAGAATAAATTTTTAAAGGATAGATATAAAGGCTTAATCGACTTTATTCATTATGTTTATTTTAATGAATCTTATCCCGAAAATCATACAATATTATATACTAATTTAAGATCAAAGTTTGGTCATATTTATAAAAATAATAAGTGGATCGTTGAAGAGATAGATATGATTGCTGATAAACTTAATGGTTATTCATTTGATAAATTATCTGAACATCTTGATTCAATTAAAAATGATAAAGATCAAGAAATAAATTTTGAGAAGGAAATTGATAAAGGTGATAAATTCGTTGAACATTATACATCAAATGATTCTACAAAACAAACAAGAACAAATATTAAGAAGTTGATATACAATAATAAAGATATAATTGAAAATACAAAGAAAAAAAACACAAAAAATAAAAAATAAGTAAATAAAATAATCAATTAATGATTGATATTTCATGTTGTATTAATTCAATTAACTTTTCAATTTGTGCATCAGTAAACATATCATTAAGCCATGAATTAATATCCAATCCTACTTTTTTAAAAAAATCATCTCGCATTGTAATAATATTAATAGCATAATTTCTAATCATACTTTTAACTGAAATATTTTGTGTTTTAATAGATTTTATTAAAATTTTTGTTAATTCATTACAATTTATATTTTATATGTTAATCTCATATCAACATACCAAATTGCCCATAAAGCACAAAATCCACCTGGATCACCAATTTTTTTTCTATTTGATTCAAATATATCTAATAATTGAAATCCAACTTTGGGTTCATAATCTTTTGGTGCATAATATTTAATAGATTCATTAAAAATTTTGAATCTTGATTCGATGAGTTCATCGAGAATTGATGGTTCATAATTTAATCCTGGTGGATTTGATGATCCATGTGGTTCAAACCGTTCTACTGTATTTGCCTTTACATCAAATATAATATAATTCGCATGTGATCCAGCTTTCATTTCAATACCTAATGGAATAATAATAAATTCTGATCCACCTTTAATACAATCATTTATTCTATCATAAAAGTCATCAACTAAATATAATTTTTGATGAACCCATACAATTTCAAAATTCAAAAAATCACCACGCGACCCCATCATTATACCAATTGATTTATAAAAGTTTTGTAAGTTTTCATTTAAATAAAATTCAGTTGATAAAGTTGAACAAGCAGATTTATGTTTTTTTAATAAATATATCAACCCAAGTAAAACATCTAGTGTCGTTCCAGTAAATGTACAAACATCTAAGGTGTCTCCTTCTTCTAATGTGATACATGTTTTATTTTTTGCTAATGGATATGACGATTCACCACATTTTATTTTGTTATCTTTAATCTTTTCTAATGTTTCAAATAAATATTCTTTAATTTTATCTCTACATATTTTTTGTAACTTTTCATTTGAATCAATTTTTACTGGAAATATTTTTTTTAATTCATTCGGATCTACATTGATAAATTCTTTAGAACAAATATTTTCCCATTCTCTTCCCCATTCTTTTTTTTTATTTTTTAATCTATGCATATATGCATCAATAATCATCTCAATAAATTCAGTCATATCTTTTTTATCAATCAAATCTAAAATTTGTATACCTTTTTTATTTTTACTATATATATCTAATCTTTTTTTAACTAATACAGTTTTAAATTTTTTCCATATTTCCAATCCAGTTAATAAAAATAAACATGAATTTCCATCATTATCAATTATGGCAAGATTAGAATTTAATAATAGATAATTAAATGTAGTTTCTGATATATTGTTTGAATAATTATCTAATAATATATGTAAAGGTAATTTACCATCAATATTATATAAATTTAAATTAGAAATAATTCTTTTAGAGTTAATAAATAAATCTATTAAATTATGTGTTTCTTCAATCATTACATAATGTAATGGAGTGTTACCAAATATATCTTGAATATTTGGATTTCCAGATACATCTAATATTAATTGAATTAAATATTTATTATTAATCGAAATAGCATAATGTAGAGCTGTAAATTCATGTGAGTAATCTTGATAATTTACATTAATACCATTTTTGATTAAGAATTCAGCTATATCTGTTAATTGCAAATTAACAGCTAAATGTAAAGATGTTTCTCCAGTTGATGTTCTTATATTTATATTTACAATACCAGGTAAAATTAATTTAACAATTTCTAAATCACGTGATAAAATTGCATAATGTAAAGCATTATAACCTTTATTATCAGTTGTATTTAAATTACAATTTGACTCTAAAAGTTTTTTAATAGCAAACTTATTTTTATTTAGAATTGCATAATGTATAGGTGTTCTAAAATTTCTATCTTTGATATCAATAATTGATATCCCGATCATATCAAAATTTATTTGTAATAAATATTCAAGTATTTCATCATAACCATATTTAATTGGAATATATAAAATTGATCTATTATCAGCATCAAGAACATCTAATTGTACATTTTTTTTATATAAAATCTCTATAATATCAAGTCGATTATGTAAAACAGCATATGATATAATATAATTACCAGTTTGATCTTTCATATTAATATCAATTTCAATATCAAGTTCTTGTAATAATTTTAAAATATCATCCCACTTATTCTTCTTTATCAATTTAAATATTTTTTCATAAATATTATAATTATCTTCGACTTCAACAATTGCCATTTATATATTATTATTATTTATTAATAATTTTTGAATTTTTATCTTGCATTTTATAAGTTGTTAAAGTTAATGGTTAGAAATTAATTTGTAGTTCATTCGCTTTAAACATGTTTAAAATATTTTCTAGATAATAATAAAATACTGATGTTATAATTTGTCTTTTTTCAATATGATATTCTCTTAAAATTTCATGACCGTCATTATATGTAAAAAAATTCATATTTCCAATTTCATTATTATTGGTATTATCAGGTAATTTATCAATTATAGTTTCGGCCATATAATAAATATGTCGATATTTAACACCATTTGTACCAATTAAATTTTCCTCAATTGGATCAATTGAATCAATAATTTTAATTGAATCTCTTGGAATTAAGGTTTCTTCACAAAATTCTCGAATAGCACATTCTTTTACAGTTTCATTTCGATTTCTTCGTCCTTTTGGAAATCCCCATTCATTTGATTTAAATAATGATTGTACATTGTTAACGTAGAAATCTAGATTTAATTCTAAATCAAGTGATGAAGAAAGTTTTAGAAATTTTTCTTTTGCGATTGAATATTCTTTCTTAATATATCCCATTTTTTGTTGATCATTATTCCATAAATCAATCCATAATTCATTAAAATCCATTGTTTTAATCTTATCTATCTCTGATTGAATCATATGTTGAAATAAAAAATTAATACCATCAATATTATCTAATTTATATTTTCCACGAATAAAATCAACATAACCTAAAGAATGTTTTCTTTGAATTAATAAAAATTTAATTTTTGATGTAATTAAACTAAGTAAATGTAAATCGGCTGATGATTCTGGAGCAATATTATAAATATGTGATTTAATATTAATTTTTTGATGTTTAATTGGTATTTCTTTTATATCTTCTAAATTAACTAAGATTATACCCCAACTTGTAATTGGTTCAGGGCAATCTTTATAATCATGACAAGATGATTCACAATTTGTACAATTATAATTTTTTTTATACATTTTAATTTATATATCTTTTATTAATTTTAAATATATTTATAAATAAAAAAATCATTTTTTAATCTGATTTATCATCTTCACTTTGATCTTCTGTTTCAGATAATACTACATTTAAATTAGCTTTTAATTCATCTTCTTCTTGTTTTTTTTGAATTTCGGATTCAATATCAAGATATGATTGCATTGAATCATAACGATTTATAATACTATTCATTTTAAAAGATTCTTTAATATCATCTTCTGTTGCAATTGAATCAAGATATGCTGAACAAAGAATTCGGTCTGTTTTATCAATAATTTTTTTATTAAGAATTTTAATTTTAACATACATATTCGGTTTTAATACAATAAATTTCTTATGTGTATCTGTATCGTTGTCTGTATCATTTTCAGATTCTTTTCTTACAGTCCATGTATTTAATCTTTGATTAAAAACAAATAATTTTGTATTCATATTCTTTGTTGTATATATTAGAATATCTAAAGGACCATTTGTAAGATATATTGTTGGACCTGTTACAGCAAAGATTTTAGCAATAATTGTTGAATTTAAAATAGGTCTACAAATAGTAGATAAAAATTTTACTTTAAATAGAGCACATGCCATTGGATCTTCTGGAACAACTTCAGCATCATAATCTGGATAAATTTCATGTATTTTTGTAATAAAACCATAATCAAGAAAACATTTATTTGTATAATCTTTTTCAATTGATGCTTTAATATGTTTACGAATATTATTATCCATTAATGATGGATGGATTCTAACAACAGTATTCAGATAAGTAGAAATATATGGATTCATTGGGATATTATATATTATATTATAAATATTTATTTAAAAGAAAAAAAATCAATTTTTAATTTAGTATTAAAGTTTTAAGTTTAAGTTTTTATTCAAGTATTAAAGATTTAATTGTGTCTAATAATCCAAGTTTCTCTGTTGGAAAATGATAATCAATTGATTTTATATAATCATTTGTCTCTTTTTTAATAATTTCTAATAAATAATCATGTAATATATCTAATGCTTCTATTAATTTATCTGAAGATGTTTTGTCATATTTTATGAGTAATAATATATTTTCAACCATTACATAAATAACTTTCTCATCAATTGGAATATCAAGTATTGTTGATATTAATTCTTTAAATTTTTCAATTTCTGTTACAGCAAAATCAAGGTCAAACTTGCTTTTATGTTCAATTAATAATTTTAAAGTTTCTAAATCTGCATTAATTTGCCCCAATAATGCCAAATTACTATGTATAATATCTTTTAATTTATTCATCGCTCTCTTATTTCGTGTATATTTTGCTAATGACCATGCACGTTTAATTGCTTTTAGTGGATTTATTTCTTTAAATTTTTCAATATCATTATATAATAATTTTTTATATATTTTGAAGTAATCTTCTTCAACATTAACATATCCAGTTGTTGATTTTAATATAAAAAACGACGACATCTCTACATAACGTTCATTATATGGTGCAATCATATCAATTTTAATAACACCTTTTTTTTTACACGCATCTTCTAATGTAATACAACCTTTTGCACCATTAAGTACTTCATCGCTTGTCCAATGCATATCTCCAGCTTTAAAATCACTATAATGTATTTTTTTATTATCTAAAATTTTTCTTACCATTTCCTGCACTTCACTAACAAATGATTTAACAAGTATATCTGATGGTATATTTCTATCAATAATATTTAAAATATCAATATCTCCAAAATAAGGTTGAATCTTAAATGCGGATGTTCCAACACGTTTAACGTCTGAGTCTTTTATAGTTATTAATTTAATATATTCTTTTAATTTAGATGGAACAGAATACGGCTTTTTTTCTCTTGCCAAATTGTTCATTGGAATTGTACCAATTAAACCTCCTTGTTGTATATCTCTTAAATTTAAATATTTATTTTTATATTTAATATATTTTAATTTATAATTACTATTTTCCATTATATATTATTCAATTGATATAATATATTTTTTTCCATCTTTTTCAAGTTTTAACTCTGTAAAAATTGTTTCATAATCATCTAACTTTTCATCAGCTGAAATTATAATCTTATCTGATTTCTTTTCATATGATAATTTAATTGGCACTCTCTTTTTCAATTCTGATTTGATATATTCAATTCTATCTTCTATATTAAGAGGGAATGGTAGAACCGGATGATTGAAAGGAACCATTAGATATGTTTTCTTATCACCTTTCTGATATTTTTCTAATTTTATCATCTCATTTTTAATTAGATCGCATAATTCATGTCTTGTTGTTTTGGAATCAAATTTAATACCAAGATCTTTTGCAATTTTATCAATATGTGGTTTTTCTTTGGTAACACATACCGCACCTTTTGCCGATGGTATACCAGTACCTCTTTTTTTCTCTAATATCTTAGCTCTTTTTTCTCTTAATTTAAATATATCACCTGTTCCAACTTCTTCTTTACTCTTTTTTCTTGATGTATCTTTATCAATAATACCAACAAATTTATTTTCATTACGTTGATCATAATAATCAACTGTTTTATTGAAATCATATTCATTTTCTTCTTTAGTTTCTTGATCTTCATCTACTGTCATATTCTTTTCCATATATTCTTTATATTTATCAATACCCTTGATGTATGAAAATAATGATATTGGTTGTGTAATAGGTTTAACATATTTAGTTCTATAATAAATTGGCACATCTTCATTCTGATCAAATGGTTGGAATATATAATATTTATCAACAAAGATTAAATATCCAGAACGATTATTCTTATCAACAACAGTATCTTTGAAACTGTTTAATTCATTCTGATTTAATGGAATAAGTTCATCTAATGCTTTGTATACAAAAAATTCATCAAATAAATCTAATTTTTCTGGTGGATATGAACCTTTAACATATGATGTTATATCAGACAAAAGATATAAATAATTTAGTAGATATAATTCTTTAATTTTTTTCTTACAAAATTCAATTTCTGTTCTGGCAAATTGTGTAGTAAATGTATTTAAATCTAGTTCTGATTTTGCTAAAGCTTTATAAATCTTTCTTGTAGGATCATAATAATCAGCATTTAATTTCATATTGTCGCATTTAAAATGACACGATGTATAATCACATATCATTGGACACATCTGATCACCATCTTTTGTATTTAATGGAACTTTACAATTTTTAAATTCTTGAATTTCTTCTTTAAAAATATTTGCTTGATAATTAAGTGCGCAATCAAATGATATTTCTTTCATCGCTCTTTCTATCTTCTTAATTAATAAATATTTCAATTCAGCTTTTCTATATAAATCTTCTTCAGATGATGATCCATCTTTTACTTTAACAACATATTTATAAACATTAACAAACGGGAAAATATTATTTTCCGACATTTGTTTATAATGCGAACACCATCGGATAGCTCTACCAACTACTTGATCAACTCTACCAAAATTAAAATATACATCAAGAATATGTGTTTCGCCAACATTATATAATGATATACCTTCATTCATAACTTTTGAACCAAGAATAAATTTAAGATATTTACCTTCTCTATTCTCAAATGTATTAAAAACATTATCAATAATTCTTTTTTTTTCCTCAGGTATAACATCAGCAGCTGCTTCATCCGATGCTTTACCAGTTACTGTAATAAATGTTGCAGGATGATAGGCATGTTCGGGTAAATTCTTAGAAAATTTATGTTTTTCATATTCTTTATAATCAGATGATTCGGATGAATCTTTAGTTGTATTTTCGTTTACTTTACCATGTTCACTAAAAATTGTACCACAATAATAACATCTAGTTTCTGGTGTTATTTGATATAAATTTTTATCTTCTTCAAAAGGCAAATAACCATTTTGTATTAAAATTTGTTCAAATATATCAATACCAACTTTTACAAGATTTGAATAAATAAATGCAGTTTTTGATCCTTTCTTACCCCATACCAATTTATTTAATTTATGTAAAGCTTTAAAAAATTTAGTTGAGAAGATTTTTAAATATTTCTCTTTTAAAAATTTACCAGTTACAGTTGAATTATCATGTGTTAATTCAATTAATCCAGTTTCTTTTTCATTTTTAATAATATCTTTTGCAATCTTTTGATTTAATTGATCTGAATATAATTTAATCTGATTTTTAACTAATTCTAGTCCTTCATTACCAGATGTTCCAATAATAGATTTTTTATCAGGACTAAAAGCTGGAAATATAAAGTTTGCAACTGCCTCAGATTTTCTATCAAGTGCATCTTCATTTTCTTCACTCTGTAAAATATCATAACCCTTTTGTTGAAAATCGGACATACCACATCGAATAACATTTGTAAATAATAATCCTTTAGGTTTTACACCACGATCAACTCTTTTTGCGAATACCATTGGATCAGAACCTCTAACATGAGATATATAACCAGAAGCCATTTTCTTAAAATATTCTAAACCACCAGGTTTAATTTGCATTTCATAATTTCTTTCAGTTGAAAATATTTTATCTCTTTGCATTGGTGAATCTAATGGTCTTAAATAATTAACTAAATCAACAATATCATCAGCCAAGTTTTTCATTGGTGTTGCACTCATTAATAATACTTTAAGATTATGTGAATTTTGTATAACTGTTTTCAATGCTTCACCATAAGCATTCCCAGTAAGATTGTGTGCCTCGTCAACTATAATTAGTGTATTATTTAAGTTGTAGATACGATCAACTGATAAATCTCTTTCAAATTCACCTTCTTCGGTTTTACGATATGTTACTTTTGAACCTTCTTTTTTTTCTATAATTTTTTCACCTAACACGCGTTTATAAAAACTTTTATATGATAAAAATTTATAATATTGCATTGCTTGAGCAATAGCTGCTTTTTTTAATCTTTCTATTTCAGCTTCATCAACTAAAGTTGATTTATCTATTTTTTTCATGTATGTTTCTCCAGTACATTTAATTAGATGATATTTCCAACTTTCTTTTAATAATGGACCTGGAACTAGAATATATATTTTTGTATTATATTTTTGTGCTAGTTGTTTAAATTTTTCAGCAATAGCAACACCTGCACATGTTTTACCAGTACCTAACCCGTGAAATATAATAGCTCCTGGAAAAGGAGTATCAGGATTAACAATATTTGCAGCCAATGTTTGATATTCATGAAGAGTAAAATCTCTGGCACAAACAGCATCCCTATAATCTTTTATATCTTCATACTTTTTAAGATCATTCCTTTCGGGATATTTATTATAATAAAATTCTCTTTTTTTGTATAATTTTAATTGGAGGTCTTCATCATCAACATTTGGATATGTAAAATTAGTTTTCATTATATTAACTTCATCATCTAAATCAGACATCTATAAAATTAATGTGATAAATTTATATTTAGAAAATGTTTAATTATAATATAAAAAACAAAAATATGAATAATAAAATTGAATCTAGAATATATACACTCGATGATAAAAAAAAAATAAAAGTGAAGATTGAAAAACTAAATACAAGAGAATTGATTGAGAAAATTAAAAATGTTATATTAAAAAATAATCCACAATTATCATATACAAAAAATAGTTCTGGTGTATTATTATTTTTCCATAATTTAACAAATGAAACATATGATAAAATTGAATTGTTATTAAAGAAACATGAATCTGAAAAGATTAAATCTATTGAAATATTAAGTGATGAAAAAACTATAATTACATCTGAACAAGTTTCAAATCTTAAAGAACCGCCTCAAAATAATAATAGGCTATCAACTCTTGAAAAAAATATTATTAAGAAAAAAGATTATTATGAAAAATTAAAAGAAGAAAATAATTGCGACCTCGATATTATATATAAAAGTGACGATGATCCTGATATTTTTTTAAATAAAATTTCTGATAAAAAAGATGATATAGATAAACATGTCAAATCATCTATTAAATCGAAATCAAAAAAAAAAATATAATTCTTATTTCTTATTCTTATTCTTCTTTCTTCTTTCTTCTTTCTTCTTTCTTCTTTCTTTTTTCTTCTTTCTTATTGTTCTTTGTTCTTTTTAATTGCCTATTTATTGCCTATTTATTGTTCTTAACCAATTTTTTAGGTAGTTAAATAATAAAAATTGATTAAATAATTATAAAGATAAATCTGTATTATATATGTAGATAATAAATAAAATGGAAGTATTAGAAAATAATAGATCAAAAATGACTGAGCGTGTTACACTTACATCTCTTTTACAATTTATTAAAGATAATACACAACAATATCAACCAAAAGAAGAATTGGTCGCTGAAAAAGATTATGACACGTCTAAAGTTCGAATTAATAAAGTAGATGGAGAAACAAAGAAAGTAGATGGAGAAACAAAGAAAGTTGATGGAGAAACAAAGAAAGTAGATAGTGATAAAAAGAAAACATTTGAAGAAAAACTTATTGAATTAACAAAGCCAATTAAATTTCCAAATCATGATTCAATTTATATTTCAAAATATCTAGATTCTACATTTTTAAATTCAATTCTATTCTTTTTTGATGATAAAACAATTACATCTGATATGGTTATATCTGGTTTAAAACGTTTTATTCAATATGGTGGATTTACGGATTTTGGTTATTCTAAATTAAAATGGAATAAAAAAACAATTACAAATTCAATTGATAGTAATTCAATTGATGAATATTATATTCGATCTTTATCTGATTATCTCCATGTAAATATTCTTATGTTAAATCATAAAGCCGATTATATTACATCATTCGGTGATTTCTATCCTCATAGAAAAAATTATGTATTATATAAATATAAAGATCAATATTATCCTATATTTAATAAGGAATCAACATTTTTAACTACAGAATCTATTTTTATTACAAAATTAAAACCAGAAACTATTCAATCAAAATTAGATACACTTGATATTTATGGTCAATTAAAAATTTCAGAATTTCTTCCAGAAGTTAAAATCGATGAATCATTAATTCCACATGCCGATATTCAATCTGTTGTTAATGGGTTTGATGATTATGATAGTGATGACGATAGTGACAATAATGATAATGATGATAAGGATGATAATGATGATACTAATGATAATGATGATACTAATGATAAGATTACAGATAAGACTATAAATAAGACTATAAATAAGAGTGAAGATGATACAACAAAAGAAACAACAAAAGATACAACAAAAGATGATTATAGTAAATTATCTTATAAAGAATTACAAATTTTAGCTAAGAAACTTAATATAGATATTAAAGATGGTGCTAAATTATTAACTAAAGAAAAATTATGCATTAAAATTAAAGAAAAACAATATTAATTTAATTTATGGAAAAGAATAAAATAATTATATATGAAAATGATCTTAAATTTGGACATATACATAAATTAGATTTATCATCTAATTTAATAGAATATGCTTCTAATGATATCAAGAATAAATCATCACATGTTATGAATACAATAAAATATAGAATGAATGAAGCGGAAAAAAATAATTTTATGATAATAGATTTATCACATCTATCATTATCACATCTTAATATGGTTTTTACAAAGGAACAATATAATTTGTGTGAGATACTATTTTTAAATAATAATAATTTATGTGGATATATTGATTTTTCTAAATTTTCTAATTTAAAAGTATTAGATATTGAATCAAATAATATCGATACTCTTCAATTACCAAAATCATTAATTGAATTAACAGCATCAAATAATAATATAACAAAATTACAATCTGATTTAATAAATTTAGAAAGATTGGTAATTAATAATAATAAACTTAAAATATTAGAAGAATATGCAAATTTAGAATTATTAGAATGTAACACAAATAGAATAAATATTATAAAATATTATCCAAAAATTAAAAAAATAATTGCGCATAATAATCCATTAAAAAATATTAGCCAATTACCATTTTTATCATATTTAGATATTGCGGAATGTCCGATTGAAGAAATTCCTATATTACCTAATCTAAAACATTTAGTTGCATCTAATACAAAATTAACTGAGATAAATCCTCAAATGATTAATTTAGAATTTATTGAAATTATTGAAACACCTATAAAACGTTTAACATATTTTGAAAATTTTGATATTATTTTATTATCTGTTAACTTAACTAATAAAATATCATCCAAATATAATATTATTGCAAGTGCTTTAATAACACATAAAGGTTCAATTGTATGTATATCAAAAAATTTATCTATATAATTAACATTTAAAAATAAAATTTATATATATAAGTATATAAAAAATGTTTACACGTCAGCAAGAAAAAAATAATAATATAGTAAATAATCAAGTAAATAATAGAGTAAATAACGAGCCATCATGTGAATTAATTAAGGGTGGAGAACTTGAGGAGGATAATATGGATATTAATGCTATTCCCAATATTGAATTATTATCATCAAAAGTAGTCGAATTTTTAGAATTTTATGATGATCCGCAAATTATTAAATTAAAAAAAGAAAATCACTCACACTATCTTTTTAAATTATATGAACGATTTGAGATGTTGCCTGCGTCAATGATTAAATTATTATCAGAACCCAATCATAAACTTAGAACACAAAATATAGAAAAAATTATTTTATTATTAGAAAAATTAGCTGAAGTTAAAGTTGGAACAAGAAATTTAGAAGCTACACGTGATGAATTTTTAGAAGAAAATAATGAAAAATATTTTTATCCAGCATTTGGTGGTAAAGAACAATTAATAAAACTAGCTGAAGAAAAAGGCGAAAATATTAGTAAAATTAAAAAATAAAAAATTATTATATAATATATATATTATAATGGATAATATAATGGATAATATAACGAATAATATAACGAATATTAATTATCAAACCAAATATTTAAAATATAAAAATAAATATTCAAATTTAGTAAAAAAAATAAATCAAGTTGGTGGAGCATTTCCTTTTATTTATGGTGATTGTGAAATATTGTATATTATGGCAAAAATTGAAGGTGATACATTAGATAGAATTAATGAAAGAAGAACTGCATTTGGTCTTCAACCCAAAGGTGATTTGCATATATCATTACTTCAATTGTATATAAATAATAAACATCCAAATTATAGCATCTTTGAAAGTAAAGAATTTAAAGATACACTAGTTGCATCATATAAAAATAATATTATTGCAAATAATATTCAATTACAATCAAAAGAAATTAGTGTATCTGGAAATAAACGAGGATTATGGGAATTTTTAGGACGAGATCCACATAAATTTTGGGCGCGTGTTTATATATTAAATTCTGATCATAAACAATATATATCACAATTTAGACGTAATATATATAATTTTATTAATCAACAATTAGGTCAATCTGTGTCAAAAACAGAACAAAAAGGAATAGGATCAGATCAAGAAGATTTTGAAATATATTCATATAATGGTCAAGAATTATATGCTATTAATAAAAAATTTTATTTTGGTATTGATAATTGGAAACCACATATTAGTGTTTTAACTATTTCAGAATTAGAACAATCTCAAGATAAATCAATCTCGCAAAAGGATGATCCAAATTCTGTAATGTATAAATTTTCACATTCAAATTCAGATGATCGCAAAATAGATGTTTTGAGATTAGAAGTTAGTAAAAGAAATAAGACAAACCCAATTAGTAATATTGATTTAAATAAAGATATTAAACAAATAAAATTTTCATTAAATAATCCTAAGACAAAAACAAATAAAGAAGAATATTTAACAGTAAATCAAAATATAGTTGACCAAAATGCTGGATGTTCTATTATGTAAAAATATATAAAATTATAAAATTAATTTCTTTTTCAATTCTAAACTTCCTTCTAAATTAATCTTATTTGATAGATAAGACATATCATTAATTTTTGCTTTATTTTGTTTATAATCACTTTGAGACATTAAAAATATATCAGTCCAAAATTTAGATGCTTCAATTTGTTCTTCTCTTGCTTTTTGATAATTATCACCATAGAAATTTTGTGCAATAACAAATGTTAAGATTTGTCCAATTGCTTTAAATTGTTTATTTTCAATTAAATCATTAAATAGAATCATTCTAGCTTTCATTTCTTGATCAATTTCATAATTAGTAAATATATCAGTAATTACTAATTTTTTATTTTCATTTATTTTATTTTTTAACTTTTCCATTTTTGATTCAATATCTTTTAATTTTGAATCAGATTCTAAATATTTAAATCCTTGAGCTACAATAAATTTTTCAGATGATGATGCTTTAGATGTTAGAGGTTTACAAAGATAAACACGATTATATAGAGATGAAATCATTGTAATAATTTTTTGTGATACATTGGTATATGTTTCAGTTAATTTTAATACAAACGAACCATCTTTTTTTTGATTTTTTATAGCAAATAATACATAATTAAAAATATTATGATAAAATGATTGTTCTTGAACATTATTAAATATATCAAATTCATAATTTGCTATAATAAAATTAACCTTTTCTTTTACATCTTTATCTGATTCATAATATTTATCATTTTTAGTTAAATTCTTATTTGCAAATGTATCACGATATAATCTAGCTGATTCTGTAAATGAACTAGATTCGCCAATATAGGCTGATGTAAATTCTGATTCTAAATTTATTAGATCAAACATAAAGAACATCTCCCAAATTTTATAAAAATCATCTGAATTTATAGTTTTATTATTTATATTAAAATATTTTTTTCCTTTTTCATTTATACTTTCATTATAATTATCAATTACTAATTCAAATGGATTTAAAACTTCATAAACTTTCTTTTTATTTTCAAAAGTTTGTAATTCTTTTACTGCATCATTTTTCATTGCATGAATAAAATGTTGAAATCCAATAGAACTTTTTGGATAATCAATTGTATTACTAAATTTTATATCAGCTTCTGAATCAAATATTGATTTCTCAATAATTGGCATTGTAATAACATCTTGTAAATATTTTGGTAATAAATTTGGATTTGCTATATAATCGGCTCTAGATAGATTACGATTTATTTTATTAGATCCTTTTTTTGTTTTTTCATTTATTTTTCTATTATCTTTTTTACTTTTCTTCTTTCCTTTATTAGAATTTTTTTTTGTATTATTTACTTTATTAATTGTGTCTTTTTTCAGTACCATTAACAATAATAATAAAGTAAGATTAAAACTTTAAATTATAAATTCAAAAATTTGAAAATAATTCATAATGATATTTAAGATTTATATTATTATATTATATATATATGTCTTCAATATCTAAAGATGATTTAACAGAAATTTATCGTCTATTTTCTAAGACCGAGAAAACCGATGAATTTGAATTAATCATTATGAACCATGATAATAAATATTTTGGTCAAGAAAAATATATACAACTTTTAAAATATCTTAAACATCGTGGCATCAGTGCTAAATCTGAGATAAAAAATTCAGATGTTTTAGATGTTGTATATTCTTATAATGATAATACAAACTATAGAGCAAGTATTAATGAAATTGATAAGATTAATAAATATATTTCCCAATTAGATTTATGGAAATCACATGTTATATTTAAAAGTTTAGTTAGAATTTCAAAAGAAAAAAAAGATATAAAACTTTTGAAAAAGATACGCGATAAAGATAATATACATACAAATGAAGAATTTAATATGAAATTTAAATTATCAAAGGAACAACAATTTTCAGATGATGATTATAAAAAGTGTGAAGATATTACTTATGAATTTATTCCAAAAATTACTTTTAGATTAAAACAAAGATCAACATTATTTTTAATTGATAATGATACAGAAAGTTTACAAATTGATCTTACAACTACAAAAACTACATCAAATTATAAAACAATTAATGACGTACCTCCTATTTATGAAATTGAAATTGAATATCAAAATAAATCGAATAATAAACCAAATAAGGATGTTCTTGATAAATTAATATCTGAATCAATGATCATTCATAAAATTATTCAACAATCTAATTTTGTAATAACAAATACTCAGAAGAAAAATGTATTAAACTTTTATAAAAATATTGCAAATGTTAACGAACAAGCTACTTTTTTGGAAGCCAGACAACCTATATCTCTTGAAATTCAATATTTAACTGAAACTTTACCAAATAAATATGCAGTAACTGATAAAGCAGATGGTGATCGTTATTTTTTAATTATTATGAATTCACATGTATATTTTATTTCAACTAATTTAAATGTTAAAGATTCAGGTATTCAATTAAAAACAGATAAATATGATGGTACAATTTTAGATGGTGAATATATATTTATTCCAAGATTGAATAGACATTTATATTTAATTTTTGATGCTATATTTATTGGCCTTACTGATATACGAAATGAAATAAAATTTATGAATAGAATTCAAAAAGCAGAAGAGTTGTGTTCACAAATCTTTGTTTTAGATAAACAACAAGGATTTAAAAGAAATGTTTATAAGACTTCTGGTGAATTTGTATTGAATGATTATAAACAATTCAATCGAAAAGAATATACGAGATCTATGCATGCATTAAATGCGGATATAAAGTTTGAGCCAAAATATACATTAATTAGAACAAAGTATTTTATTGAAGTACTTGGTGTACAACCATGGGAAATATTTTCTTATGCTGAGATGTTATGGAAAGATTATACAGAAAACTCTGAAATAGGATGCCCGTATATTCTGGATGGGTTAATCTTCCAACCATTGGATCAACAATATATTACAAATCAAAGAGAATCTAAATTATTTGAATATAAATGGAAACCACCGCAAAAGAATTCAATTGACTTTTATATTCAATTTGAGAGAGATAAAACAACTGGTAAAATTCTAACTGTTTATGATAATTCAAATGATGATTATGTTAGAAATAAATCATATAGAATCTGTAAACTATATTGTGGTAAATTTAATTCACAAAGAGAAGTTCCAGAATTATTTAATGAAGAACAACAAATGTATTGGGCTTATTTATTTTTAGAAAATGGTGAAGTAAGAGATGTTGATGGAAATATTATTACAGACGGAACAGTTGTTGAATTTTATTATAATGATCAAAAAGGTGAAGATATTGTAATTCCAGAACGTTTTAGATGGGTACCTATTAGAACAAGATATGATAAAACAGAATCTGTTTTAAGATTCCATCGTAAATATGGTAATAATTTAGATGTAGCATTAAAAATTTGGAGATCTATTCAAAATCCAATTTTATATACGGATTTTCAAGATCTTTCTAAAGGCAATGATTCAAAGAAAAATCAATTCTTATATGATATTAAAGTCGAATCACTTCGTAAACGCATTGGTCATGAATTGATTGTATCTGTTACACAACAGAATGTATATTATCAAAAGATTAAAAAAAATGCGGAGGATATGCGTGCTTTTCATAACTGGATTAAATCAAATATCATTTATACATATTGTAATAAACAATATAAAAATGATGTACAGCAATCAGTTTTAGATATTGGTTGTGGTGTAGGTGGTGATATTATGAAATTCTATTATGTTGCAGTAGCATATTATGTTGGTATTGATATTGCAAAAGAAGGTATCTTTTCAGCTGTTAATGGTGCAATTTCACGTTATACTAATAGTAGAAGAAATAAACCAAATTTTCCTAAAATGGAATTTATTCATGCTGATGCTGGTACTAAATTAACATATGAAGATCAAAATAGAGTTTTAGGTGGAATGAATAATGACAATCGTCTATTAATAAATAAATATTTTGGATTAGAATCAAATAAATTTGATGTTGTTAATTGTCAATTTGTTATGCATTATTTTCTAAAAGATCAATTAACATGGGATAATTTTAAATCAAATCTTAATAAAACACTCAAACCAGGAGGGTTTTTTATAGCATCCCATTTTGATGCAAAGAGGGTTACAGAATATATTGGCAAAGAACAAAATAGAACAGAATATATTACAGATGATAAAGGCAAAAAACAAAAATTATTTGAAATTATTAAAAAATATCAAGATCCAGAAAAAGGTAAACCAATTGGTCCCGGTGCGGCAATAGATTTATTTGCAGCATGGATGTTTAACGAAGGTGAATTTGTTACGGAATATTTAGTTGATACTGATTATATTTGGAATGAATTAGAAAAAGATTGTGATTTAGAATTAATTGAATCAGATCTATTTTATAATCAATTCTATATTCATGAACAACACTTTAAAGAATATCATAAATATGAACATAATGTACAAACATTAAAATTCTTATCTGATGTTGCTAAATATTATGAAGACAATGAAATTAATAAATCATGCAGAGATTATACATTTTTACATCGTTATTGTATTTATAAGAAAAAGGAAACAAGTAAAGAAATAAATAAAGAAATAAATAAAGAAATAAATAAAGAAATAAATAGAGTAAATAGAACAAATAAAGAAACAAATATATATCGACCTAAATTACCCAAAACTAAATATAATCAAAAATACTCTTTATTAAATTCGATTCATTACGTTTTACAAGCTCATCAAATCATTCCGAAATCGGCGCATGTTGAAGATTTCTACAAAGATTTTGGTATTGAAATGGTAGAAGACTCTAAATTAAATAAAACAATGATAAAAAAAATATGTTCAAAATTAAAAATATCACATGAAATTAAAAATGAAAATGAAAATGAAAATGAAATTAAAAATGAAAATGAAATTAAAAATGGAATTAAAATTAAAAATGGAATTAAAAATGGAATTAAAAATGGGATTGAACATAAATTATTAGATGGAATAAATATTGCTAAATATGTTGATGGTAATATTAAACATTATATAGATGTTGGCACAAATAAAAAAACAATGATAATTACTGAAGAAAATAATGTATTCACGCCCATATTTTTAAATACTGATAAAGGCAAACAATCTTTATTTAATAAATTTGAATTAATTAAAGTTTAAAAAAATTGATTTTCTTATGATATATAACTATTATTTTTATTTTTCAATTATTACAATGAATATTAATGACGTTTTTAAATATAAAGATCTAAATACTGTAAATAATAAATATCATGAGAATATTATTAATAAATTACAAGAAATTATAGAAGGAACAAATAATACAATTATTATAGATACAGAAACTGATGGAAAAAATAAAATTGTACAAATTTCATATTATATTCTAAATGAATCTACAGATATAACACATTTATATGATTTTTTTCTTAATGATGGTACGCATACTTTAGACTTTTTTAAAAAATTTAATACAGAATTTATAAAATTAAATGGTATTGATGTTCAATTTGTTTTACGTAAACTAGCTGATGATTTAAAACATTGTTCGCGTATTGTGTGTCATAATACTCAATTTGATATTGGTAAATTAAAATTATATTTTGAAAAATTCTTAATTGATTATAAATTTCCAACTGAAGTTTTCTGTACAATGGTCCAATCAAGAGATATTGTAAAAGCACTTGGGAAGAATGGGCAGATCAAGAATCCAAAACTTGGGGAATTATGTCAATTCTTTGATGTTAAATATAATACAAATGATGCACATGATGGTTTATATGATGTAGATGTAACTTATAAATGTTATAAAAAATTGATTATATTAAAATTAAATATATAAAAAGTTTACAAATAAATCAATAACATGGATTCATATATTAATGGTTCATTATCTGGCATGTTTGGTGTTATATTATCACATCCAATTGATACAGTTAAAACTGCTAGACAATCAAAAATAAAGATTAATTATAATTTTCTTAATTTGTATAAAGGTATTATACCTCCTTTAATTGGTGTTGGTTTAGAAAAAGCAATTGTTTTTGGAACATATCAATATCTTCGTAAATTAGATTTTAATGTACCAGTTTCAGGTGCAATTTCTGGTTTTGTTGCAACATTTATTGTTACTCCTTATGAAAGATTAAAAATTTTAAAACAAACATCACAAAAAGTCAATACAAATATATTTCAATTATATAAAGGATTTTCGGCAACATTTACAAGAGAAGTACCTGGGTTTGCAATATATTTTTCAACATATCATACATTAAAAAATTATTATAATAATAAAGTAAATGGAGAAATAAATAAAGTAAATGGAGAAATAAATAAAGTAAATGGAGAAATAAATAAAGTAAATGGAGAAATAAATAAAAAACTTTCTCCAGAAATTTCATTTTTATTTGGTGGAATTTCTGGTTTTATGGCATGGGTATTCATTTATCCACAAGATAGAATTAAAACAATTATTCAATCATCAACAAATGATAAAAAAATTTTAACTTTAATTAAGAATACTTTTAATAATGGTGGATTAAAGTCATTTTATTCTGGTTTTAGTTTTGCAATTTCACGTGCAATATTATTACATGCTGGGACATTTATGATGTTTGAAATATTAAATATCTAAAGATATTATAATTGATTTTTTTATAAATAGATACTTAAAAAAAGAAATTTTTTGTTGTTATAAATGATAAAAAATTGATTTAATTATACTTAAAAACTAAATCAATATTTATTTGTTATAATAAACATGGCTAAATTAATTAATATTTCTTATAACCTTGATGAAATTATACAATATAAACAATCAAATATGATGCTACCATCAAATCTTAAAAGTTTTTGTAATGATATTGGAGGTATTTTAATTTTTAGAGATGCTATTGTTAAAGAGGCTTCAAATATTGTGGAATCATTTTTATCTGGTAAAAATCCAAATGATATTATTTTTAAGAATTCAATTATTGAATTAATGAATAAGATTACTCAAAGAAATTATCAACAAATTTTAGAATCACTCAAAAGTCTATCATATACTAAATCAGAACATTTTATTACACTTGCAACTGATATTTTAATTCGTGCAATGACTGATCCGGTTGCTGTTAAAGGTATTGATCTTCCACCAAATCAACAAACACTATCAGAAATTTATATGATGATAGTTATTGATTTTTTCCCACTTATGATTATTGAAAATGAAATTGAAATTAAATTCTCATCAATTTTTCTCGATCTTTGTAAACGTTATTTTGATGATTTTTCTGATTCAATTAAACCGTTAGATCAGAATAATGCTTATCGTGTTGATAATTTTAAAGGATTTACAAATTTCATTGGTTTGCTATATTCATGTGGACTTATTAATGGTAAGGTACTTCACACTTGTATGATTAAAGTTATTAGTCTTATTTTTGATACTACATGGGGTGCAATTGAATGTGAAAATGCATATGAAGGTTATCGTAAGATGTTGAATCATGTTATTACAACATTTGAAAAGAAATCAGAATTTAATGATTCCGATAAAAAATTTATTTTTGCATTAATGGAATTACATGATCAAATTAAGACAAAAAATAAATTATCATCTAAACTTCGTAGATTTACTATGATGTATCATGATGAAAGTGAAAAGAAATTAATAAAACTTAAGAATAAAAATTAAATTTGTTTAAATAAATATATTTTAAATTTTTTTAAGGAATATTCATCTGGTGGGACATAAGTAATATTATAAATTTTTTTAATTTTACGATCTTCATTTGATATTTTGTCATAGTCGTCTATTTTTAATGATATAACTTGTTTATTTTCTATTTTTAGAACTTTAAATTTTAGATCTTTTTGTAAAATAACTTCATACATTGCTTCACCATATGAAGTTTCATCATAATTTAAAAATAATGCTTTTGTACCAGGTTTTATAATAAATTCTGCAATACAACAATTATCTACTTTTGGTGTAAATGATGAAATATTTGTTTTTTGACTACACGATGTTGAAGTTATCTTTTCAAGTGTTATTTCATCATTTACTTTACAAGATTTATAATTATCAGCTGATCTAAATAAACGTATACATCTATTTATTGGAGGTGTGTCATTTATAATTTTATTTATATCTGCATCAATTTTTTTAATATATTCTTCTAATTTTTTGTTATTTTCAGCAACATTAAAATACATATCGAATACATAATATATAAAATCATTAATAATATATTGGTTTTTATTAAGTGGTCTATTTATTATTAATTTTATTATCGTTTTATATTTTTCATTATTATCTTTTATTTTTTTAAACATATATCCTAATCCTCTTATTTTTTTTAGTTTTTTATTTTTGTCTTCATCATCTTCGTCATCATCTTTTTTTTT
>Ga0114966_10001316_pt1 | contig 23147 bp, 20 predicted proteins | sample M_130207_XF_Meta_FD_87029 | JGI IMG/M metagenome (GOLD analysis project Ga0114966, IMG submission 87029) | Freshwater microbial communities from Lake Montjoie, Canada to study carbon cycling - M_130207_XF_MetaG | ecosystem: Environmental > Aquatic > Freshwater > Lake | place: Lake Montjoie... | reverse complement strand
GAGGGTGCCAGAGGGTGCCAGAGGGTGCCAGAGGGTGCCAGAGGACGTCCCGTCCTCGCTGTTCCGTCCTTGCCAACCGGCTCCTAACTTTCGGTCATGACTCCACCTACCCCGTTGGTCCACACGCGCCGCGTTGGCCGTTTCGTGGTGCATGAGATCCAGGCTGGCGGCCAGCAACTCGATGGCGGCGCAATGTTCGGCGTTGTGCCCAAAAATCTCTGGGAGCGCCGCCTGCCCGCCGACGCCCGCAACCGCATTCCGATGGGGATGCGCGTGCTCCTCATCGAGCACGAGAGTGGGCTCGTGCTCATCGATAGCGGATCGGGGAACAAGGAGACCTCAAAGTTCCACGACATCTACGGCATTGAGAATGCCGGTGCGCCGATTGATGGCGTGGCACGCACCGCACTCGAGGATGGCTTCGCGCAGCTCGGACACCGACTTGGCGACGTGTCGCTCGTGATCAACACGCATCTGCATTTTGACCACGCGGGCGGCAATACGTATGCCGACGCCACGGGTGCGGTGCACGCGACCTTCCCCAACGCGCGGTATGTGGTGCAGGCGGGGGAGTATCACTACGCGACGCACACCAACGAACGCACGGCGGCCAGCTACTTCGGCCGCAACTGGGATACGATTCGCGACGCCGGACGCCTCGATCTGATCGAAGGGGATCGTGACATCGTCTCCGGCATCTCGGTGCTGCGGACTCCGGGGCACGTGCCGCATCATCAGAGCGTGTTGGTGGACGGGGGCGGTGAAATCGCCTGTTTCCTCGGCGATGTCTGCCCGACCTCGTATCATCTGCCGTTGCCGTGGATCATGGGCTACGACGTTGAGCCGCTCGTCACGCTGGAATCGAAGCGGTGGCTCCTCAAGCGCGCGCACGAGGAGCGCTGGCTCGTGGTATTTGAGCACGATGCGGCGCACGGCGCGGGGCGCGTGGGACACGACGGCAAGAGCTATACGCTCGAGGCCGAGTAACGGGCAGTGGATGCCGCTTGACCTCAGTGCGCGTCCGACTTAGCTTTGGAGGACATCGCAGGACAAGTGACCCGGATTGGCTGCCGGGTCCACCCTGAAGGCCTCTCCGCCATGTGCGGAGTTGAGCTGCAGGAGTCGCCGACACGACACGTCCCGGGGGCACTCCCCGTGCGTGTGATTTGCGTCGCGGACTCCGGCATCGGGGTTCGCGATTTGTTTTTGCTGGACCACGGAGGAGACGAGTATTCAGGACACGACGAAGCGGCCGCCGCGCGTCAACCGGCAGATCCGCATCAGCCCAGTCCGGGTGATCGGCGCAGACGGGGCACAGCTCGGAATCATGGAAGTCGATGTCGCGCTCGGACAGGCTGTCGAGCTTGGGTTGGACCTGGTGGAAGTCGCACCGCTGGCCCGGCCGCCAGTGGTCCGAATCATGGACTACGGCAAATACAAGTTCGAGATGGCTAAGCAGGCGCGACAGGCCAAGAAGAAGCAGCACGTGATTCAGATCAAGGAAGTGAAGTACCGTCCTGGCATCGAGGACCACGACTTCGAAACGAAGACCCGCCATGCGCGGCGCTTCCTCGAGGAAGGGAACAAGGTGAAGGTGACGTTGATGTTCCGAGGCCGTCAGATTGCGCATCCCGAGTTGGGGCGTGCGGTCGTGGAACGGGTGGCCCAGGCCCTGCTGGATGTTGCAAAAATCGAAACGGACGCGCGCCTCGAAGGGAAAGCGCTGACGATGATTCTCACGCCGAAATGACGAGCGAGATACGATGCCAAAGATGAAGACCCACAAGGGCGCCAAGAAGCGCTTCTCCGTCACCGCGACGGGCAAAGTGCGCCGCCTGAAGGCTTACAAGAGCCACATCCTGACCAAGAAGACCTCGAAGCGGAAGCGCAATCTCCGTCGTCCGACCATTGTCGCGACGAACGGCGAAGCTAGGAACCTCAAGCGCCTGCTTCAGGCATAAGGAGACCGACCAATGCCTCGCGTAAAATCCAATGTGGTGCGCCTGAAGCGCAAGAAGCAGATCATGAAGGCCGCCAAGGGTGCGTTCGGCGGCCGTAGCAAGCTCTGGAAAGCAGCCAAGGAGACCGTCGAACGCGGTTGGGTCTACGCGTACCGGGATCGTAAGGCGAAGAAGCGCGACTTCCGCAAGCTGTGGATCATCCGCATCAATGCGGCGGCCCGCCAGCACGAGATGTCGTACAACGTGTTCATGCACGGGCTCAAGAAGGCCGGTATCGAAGTGGATCGCAAGATTCTCTCCGACCTCGCCATCAAGGACCCCACGGCATTTGCGCTGCTCGCCGACAAGGCGCGCGCCGCGAACCTCGTGACTGCGTAAAGCAGCCTTTGCAGGAGAACGAGCGGCAGCGCCCCAACGGGCACTGCCGCTCGTTAGTTTTCATCTGGTGCCCATCACGTCCCACGCAGAGCGAGCCCCGTGACCCTCGACGAATTCAAAGCGGCATGCGCCGCCCTCGCCGCCGACGCTCCCGCGCAGATCGCGGCGGTCGCCGACGTGGACGCCTGGACTGCCCTCCGGAACGTCCTCGTCGGGCGCGCCAGTGGACGCCTGACCGACATCATGGCCACGTTGCCGCAGCTCCCCAAGGACGATCGCCGCGAGGCCGGGCAAGCCGCGAACGCCGTGAAGCTCGAAGTCGAAGCACTCCTCGCCGCACGCGAGTCGGGGCTCACCGCCGCCGCGAAATCGGGAGGGGACCTCGACCTCACCATGCCAGAGCGCCGTCGCTGGGTGGGCGCTGCGCACCCGGTGTCGCAAGTCATCGACGAAATCACGGAGATCTTCCGTGAGCTCGGATTCACCATCGCCCTCGGCCCGGAAGCGGAGCACACCTGGTACAACTTTCAGGCGCTGAACTTCCCCGACGATCATCCGGCGATGGATCTGCACGATACGCTCTACCTGCAGGGCGATCTCGTGTTGCGCACGCACACGTCGCCGGTACAGGTGCGCACGCTGCAGCAGTACGCGCCCCCCATTCGGATCCTTGCGCCGGGCAACGTGCATCGTCGCGATCCGTTTGACGCCTCGCACGCGCCGACCTTCGCGCAGCTTGAGGGGCTCGTGGTTGACGAAGGAATCACCTTCGCCGACCTCAAAGCCACGCTCACACATTTCGCGAACCGTTTCTTTGGCTCCACCCGCACACGCTTTCGTCCGTCGTACTTTCCATTCACCGAGCCGAGCGCCGAGATGGACGTGCTCTGCGGGGTCTGCAAGGGAAGCGGGTGCTCCGTCTGCAAAAACTCCGGCTGGGTCGAGATCCTCGGCAGCGGTATGGTGCATCCGGCAGTGATCGAATCCGCGGGACTCGACAGCACCAAGTACACCGGCTGGGCCTTCGGCCTCGGACCGGCGCGCACGGCGCTCGCTCGGCACGGCATTCCTGATATCCGCATTCTCTACGATTCGGATGTCCGCTTCCTGGAGCAGTTCGCCCGATGAACATCTCGCACGAGTGGCTCAAGACGCTGGTCCCGCACTCCCGCTCCGCGGAGGAGGTGCGCGACCTGCTGACCGCGCATGTCGCGACGGTGGAAGGGTCCGAGCACACGCGCGCCGAACTGGCGTCGTTCGTGATTGCTCGGGTGATGGAGTCGGAGAAGATCCCGGACACAAAACTCTCGTTCAATAAGGTGGATGACGGAAGCGGCACACTGCTCGAAGTCGTCTGCGGCGCGCCGAACGTCACCGTTGGCACCATGTACCCGTTCGCACGGACGGGCACCACGATGCCCGCGGGGCTTGTCATCGAGAAGCGCAAAATCCGCGGCTTCACCTCGAACGGCATGCTCTGCTCGGCGCGTGAACTCGGGCTCGGCCAGGACCACGATGGCATTCTGCCCATCGAGACCGCGGCGGCTCCTGGCACCCCGCTGCTCGACGTGTTGCCGATCTCTGATGTGCGAATTGTTGTGGATGTGTTGCCGAACCGCCCGGACTTGCTGTCGCATCGCGGCGTCGCGCGCGAACTGTCAGCGCTCACCGGTGTGGCGATGGTTGAGCCCGCCGACTGGAGTGCGTCGATTGCGGTTCCTGCGCCGGTGGTCGGTGATGCCTCGGCAACAGCGGGCGGCGTCACCGTGCGTCTCGACGATCGCGAAGGATGTCCGCGCTACGGCGCGGCCATCATTCGTGGGGTGAAGGTCGGGCCGAGTCCGGAGTGGCTGGTGAAGCGGCTCGAGGCGATTGGTTCGCGGTCGATCAACAATGTGGTTGATGCCACGAACTACCTGCTACACGGCTTCGGCCACCCGATGCATGCGTTTGACCTCTCAAAGCTTGAGGGGTCGACGATCGTCGTGCGCCGTGCCGCCGCTGGCGAGACACTCACCACGCTCGACGGAACGGAACGCAAGCTCACGACCGGCATACTGGTGATTGCCGACGCGGCGCACGCGACCGCGGTGGCGGGGGTGATGGGCGGGCGCGCGAGCGAAGTGACCGATGCGACGACGGACATCCTGCTCGAAGTGGCGAGCTTCCATGCCGGGCTGGTGCGCAGCGGGCGTCGCGCGCTCGCCCTTTCGACGGACGCGAGTTATCGGTTTGAACGCGGCGTCGACGATGCCGCGCTCCCCGAGTTGCTCGCGCGCGGCGCGGCGTACATCGCAGAGATCGCCGGCGGAACGGTAGAATCCACGCTGATCGTAGGCGCGGCACCATCGCCGCGCGCGCGGGTGAGTTTCGCGCCGTCGCGCGTCGCGCGCTTGCTCGGCGACGCAGTGCCGGCTGACGACGTGGTGGCGTTGCTCGCGTCGATCGGATTCGATGTGCAGGGGAGTGGAGACGTGCTCAGCGTCGCGGCGCCGTCCTGGCGCCACGATGTCGCGCGCGATGTTGATCTCGTTGAGGAAGTCGCGCGCCTGCGCGGGTACGATCGGCTCCCCGACACGCTCACCGGTGCGCGGCCAGGCAATGTGCCCGATCATCCGTTGCACACGATGGGGCGCCGCGTGCGCGATGCGCTCGTTGCTGACGGACTGCTTGAGGTCCGGCCGTTGCCGTTCACCAGTCAGCGTGCTGAGTCGCAGGCGCGCGTGCTCAACCCGCTCGCCCAAGACGAGGCGTACCTGCGTCTCGACCTGCTCGACACCTTGAGCCGTCGTGCGGAGTACAACCTGAACCGCATGCAGGGGAATGTGCGGCTGTTCGAGGTTGGGACCGCGTTCCTTGCAGGGTCTGGCGCTGAGTCGGTGGGAGGCGAAGAGATTCGCGTGGCAGCGCTCCTGATGGGCGCATCGCGCCCGCCACATTTCACCGAGCCCAAGCCGCCCGCATTCGATGCGTGGGATGCTAAGGCGCTCGCCACTCGCGTCGCGCATGCGGCGTGGCCTGGGGCGACGGTTGAGTTCGCGGAGGCGGTGCGCGACGGTGCGGACCACTGCCTCTGGACCGTAGCTGTGGATGGGAGCGTGCGCGGTCATGTGTCGGCGCTTACGAGCCTCGACGCGCCCAACTGGGCGTCGCCGGCGTTCGGGGTCGAGCTGACCCTCGGTGCGATGCCCGCGGCATACGTGGCCCCCAAGGGGGAGCATCGGTATGTGGCTGCTGTGGCGAGTGGGCCAGCGGTCACGCCGGTGCGCTATGTGCCACTGCCCGCCATGCCCGCCGCCGAGTTCGATTTGGCGCTGCTGGTGCCGGCGAATACCTCGGCTGCGGCCGTCGAAGTGCTCATTCGGAATACCGCCGGCGAGCTGCTCGAATCGCTGGTGGTCTTCGACGAATATCGCGGCAAGGGGCTTCCTGACGGGACCCGGTCCGTGGGCTGGCGGTTGACCTTCCGCCATCCTGAACGCACTCTACGCGATAAGGAGATCGAAGGTCGTCGCGCTATGCTCCTCAAGACTCTGGAGAAGGAACTCGGTGTTGTCCCCCGTTCGGCCTGACGCGGCATTCCGCGAATTAGAGTTGCTCGTCCGTAACCTGGGCGAGGAGTTGGCGGCGTTCCGCAAGCGGGCGCAAGCCGCCGAGGCGCGTTTAAAGGCGATCGCCACGAGCGGCGGGGGCGGTGACGCCCGTGCCGAGGAGCGCGTCGCGATGCTTGAAAAGGAGAACGCGATTCTCAAGTCACGACTGGAATCTTCCGCTGAACGGACCCGCGCGATGCTCGATCGGGTGCGTTTCCTGCGCCAGCAACATGCGGGGGAGGGACGATGAGCGCGGGCAAGCATAGCACGAAGGTCACGATCTGTGGGGAGGAATACACGATCAAGAGTGAGGTGCCGCCGGAGCGCACGCGCGCGCTGGCCGCTCATGTGGACACCGCCATCCGCACAGTGATTGGGAGCGCGAGCCTCACGGAATCGCACAAGGCGGCCATTCTGGCCGCACTGTCGATTACCGAGGAGTTGTTTCGCGAGCGCGACGAAGCGGCCGAGGTTGCCCAGTCGATGACGGGGCTCAGCAGCGAACTCCGGCGGTGGTTACCCCCCGGAAAGCGTGGAGAGGCCGTGTAGGGTCGACGGGTTCCCCCGCGCGGGAGGTCGGTTTTTGTTCGGGGTGTCCAGCCACGGGTTGGGCACCCCGTTGTGCGCATTGCCAACCTCCCGAGAAAACGGTACTTTCCAGTTGAGGAAGTCTGTTGACGTAGGTCCAAGTCACAAGAGGAGTTAGCCCGTCCCGTTCAGCGCCCTTCGACGGCACTCGACCGGATGGTCTAACACCGTTGTGTGGGCTTCGTGACGGAGTTCCGAGAAGGTCCTTGAATACCGTGGTGCGCCCGGCTCGTTTGGCGTGGCGGCGCTGCCTTGGAGTATCGAAATAATGGATCCGATGATGATGCTTGCTATCGCGCTTGGTGTTGTGGGCGCGGTCGGTAGCGCGGTAGCATTCCGCTCGGGACGAGGTTCAGGACGCGCGGCGGAGCTGGAGGCGCGAAAGGCTGCTGGCGACACGGCGGAGCAGCTGGGCAAGCGGATCGTGGGGGAAGCCGAGCGTGAGGCCGATGGCCTTCGCAAGGCAGCGGTGCTCTCCGGAAAGGAAGAAGCGATGCGCGCCCGCGAGACGTGGGAAGGCGAGGCCCGCAAGCGTCGCGACGAGGTAGAGCGCGACGAGAAGCGACTGCAGGAGCGCGAGGGAGTGCTTGATCGCAAGTTCGAGGTGATCGAGACCCGCGATAAGGATTTATCGCGTCGCGCGAGCGATCTTGGCCGGAAGGAGAAAACGGTCGAGGAACGGCAGGCTGAACTCGACAAGATGGTGTCCGAAGAGCGGCGGCGACTGGAGCTGTTGGCGGGCTTGTCCGCGACCGAGGCCAAGGCTGAGCTCGTTCGCCGGATGGAGGAGGAGGCGCATGCCGATGCCGCCAACCGTCTGCGCGAGATCCGCGACACCGCCAAGCGTACCGCCGACCGCGAGGCCAAGAAGATTGTGGCCTTGGCTGTGCAGCGTATTGCCGCGGAGCATACGGCGGAAATCACGGTAAGCGCGGTCTCGCTCCCCAAGGACGAGATGAAGGGGCGTATTATCGGACGCGAGGGACGCAACATTCGTGCGTTCGAACTCGCGACGGGTGTTGACGTCATCATTGACGACACGCCAGACACGGTGGTGGTCAGCTGCTTTGATCCCGTCCGGCGCGAAGTCGCGCGCCTGGCGCTCGAGAAGCTTGTTGCCGACGGCCGTATCCACCCCGGGCGCATCGAGGAAGTGGTTGAGAAGTCGCGCCGCGAGGTGGACGCGGGCATTGTCGAAACCGGTGAGCAAGCGGCATACGACGCCAATGTGCACGGCCTGCACCCCGAGCTGATCAAGCTCATTGGGCGCATGAAGTGGCGCACGAGCTACGGCCAGAACATCCTGCAGCATTCCAAGGAAGTCGCCTGGCTTGCCGCGACGATGGCGAGCGAACTTGGTCTCGATGTCGCCATGGCGCGCCGCGGCGCGCTGCTGCACGACATCGGCAAGGTGCTGACGCACGAGCACGAAGGGACCCACGTGCAGCTCGGCGTAGAGGTTGCCACCAAGTACGGGGAGAACCCACTGGTGGTGAACTGCATCGCCGCGCATCACGACGACGTGCCGCACGAGAGCGAGGTCAGCGTGTTGGTGCAGGCCGCTGATGCCATTTCGGGATCGCGTCCGGGAGCCCGTCGCGAGGCCTTCGAGACGTACGTCAAGCGACTGGAGGGGTTGGAGAAGATCGCGTCGAGCTATCGTGGCGTGGACCGCGTGTTCGCGATCCAGGCGGGACGTGAGATCCGCGTGATTGTGAATCCGGACTCGGTGGATGACGCGCGCATGCAGTCGCTGACTGAGGAGATCGCCCGTCGCGTGGAGTCGGAGCTGCAGTATCCTGGTCAGATCAAGGTTGTCGCGATCCGCGAAAAGAGAGCGATGGACATTGCCCGCTGACATCATCGACGGCGCAGCCGTCGCAGCCAAAGTTCGCGCCGACGTGGCGCGCGATGCGGCAGCACTTGCGGCGCGGGGCATTATCCCCGGGTTGACCGTAGTGCTCGTCGGCGACGACGGGGCCAGCGCCGTGTACGTGAAAGCCAAGGAGAAGGCCTGTCACGAGGCCGGCATGCATGGCGAGACGATCCGCATGCCCGCGTCCACGACGCAGGCAGAACTGCTCGCCGTGGTCGACGGGTTGAATGCTGATCCCAAGATTCACGGGATTCTCGTGCAGATGCCGCTTCCCAAGCAGATCGATCCGCAAGCGATCATTCGCCGGATTGCGCCGCACAAGGACGTGGACGGTTTCCACCCGGTGAACGTCGGGAAGGTGCTGATCGGCGACAGCGACGCGTTTGCGCCGTGCACACCGTGGGGCGCGCTGGTGCTCATGCAAGCGTACAACGTGAGCACGGCCGGCAAGGAATGTGTGATTCTCGGTCGCAGCAACATCGTTGGCAAGCCGATGGCCTCGCTCATGGTGCAGCCTGGCGTTGATGCCACGGTGACCGTCTGCCACAGTCGGACCAAGGATCTCGCGAGCCATCTGCGTCGCGCCGACATCGTCGTGGCGGCAATTGGCAAGGCGGAGTTCGTTACGGGTGACATGCTCAAGCCGGGGGCAGTAGTAATTGACGTGGGGATCAATCGCGTGGACGATGCCGCGGCCAAGGCGGGATACAAGCTATACGGCGATGTGCATTTCCCAAGTGCGAGCGAGGTGGCGTCGCTCATCACGCCGGTGCCGGGTGGTGTCGGACGGATGACGATCGCTATGCTGATGAAGAACACGGTGCGCGCGGCCTCCATGGTGCTGGCGTGAACTCAGAGGCGTACCCCGGGACAACGCCAGAAACGGCGCTCTCCATTGCCGCGCTCAACAACGCGACGAAGGATGTTCTCGAGGGTGCCTTCCCGCCGCTCTGGGTGAAGGGCGAGGTGTCGAAGCTGACCGCGCATAGCAATGGGCACTGGTACTTCGCGCTGAAAGATGCGCGTGCACAGTTGTCGTGCGTGGTCTGGTCGCGCGACATTCCGCGCATTCCTGCCAAGCCAGACGAAGGCATGTCGGTCACGGCATTCGGGCAGCTCTCCATGTATCCGGCGCGTGGCCAGGTTCAGTTTATGGTCACGAAGATGGAAGCCGAGGGGGAGGGGCTCTGGCGGAAAGCGTTCGACGCGACGCGCGCACTGCTCGACAAGGACGGACTCCTCGACCCGACGCGTAAGCGTGCGCTGCCTCGGTATCCGCGACGTGTGGCCATGGTCACTAGTCTTGATGGCGCGGCCCTGCATGACGTGCGCTCGGTGCTCGCGCGCCGCGACCCGTCCGTCGAGCTCATTGCGGTCGGCGCGACGGTCCAGGGTGACTCGGCGCCGGCGTCGATCGTTGCCGCGCTGGATCGTTTAGTGCGGTGGCATACCGCTGACCCGGCCAACCATGTGGACACGGTAATTGTTGGGCGAGGCGGCGGTTCGCGCGAGGATCTCTGGTGCTTCAATGACGAGCGCGTGGCCCGTGCGATTGCGGCGTGCCCGATTCCGACGATCTCCGCAGTTGGCCATGAGGTCGACGTCACGATTGCCGATCTCGTCGCTGACCTGCGGGCGGCGACGCCGAGTGCGGCCGCAGAGGCGGCCGTGCCCGTGCTCGACGATGTGCGCGCCGGAGTCGCGATGCTTGGCGGGAATATGCGCGACGCCGTCGAGTCGATCATGCGAGATGCGACGCGCTCGGTGCGGCAACTATCGCGTGATCTGGCTATGCGCGCCGAACGAACGGTGGAGCGTCGTCGCGCGCGGGTTCAGGAACTCGCGGCGCGTGTCGACGGGTTGAGTCCGCTGTCCACATTGGCGCGCGGGTATGCGGTGGCGCGCCGTCGTGACGGCGGGGCGCTGCCGTCGGCCGCGGCTTTCAGCGCTGGCTTAGAGTTCGATTTGCAGCTCCGCGACGGAATTATCACGGCCCGCACCGGGGCGATTACGCTTCGGGACACGGTCGCTTCCACGGGCACCTCGGTATGACCTTCGAAGAGAATCTCGCGCGACTCGAGGGAATCGCCCAATCGCTCGAGCGCGATGAGCTCCCGCTCGAAAAGGCCCTCGCACTCTTTGAGGAAGGGATCACCGTCCTCAAGGATGCGACGGCAGCTCTGTCGCGCGCTGAGGCACGGGTGGCAACGCTCGTCGAACGCGCGAATGGGGTCTTGGAGGTCGAGCATGACGACGGTTGACGCCGAGGCTGTGGACTTCACGAACGAACGTGCCGCAGTCGCGGTGGCGATCCAGCGGGTCGCTGATCGCTATCTCAGCGGCATGGAGCCGCGCGTCGCCGAGGCCGTGCGGTACGCGCTGATGGGCGAAGGGAAGCGCCTCCGCGCGATTCTGCTCATCTCGGCGTATCGCTCATCCGGTGGCGAAGGTGACGCGAGCGGACTCGCAGCAGCGGTCGAGGTGGTGCATGCCTACTCGCTCGTGCACGATGATCTGCCGTGCATGGACGACGATGATGTACGTCGCGGCCGCCCGACCGTTCACAAAGCGTTTTCTGTCGCGGCGGCCACGGCGGCAGGGCTTGCGATGGTCCCTATGGCAGCCCACGCCGCCACAGACGCGGCAATGGAGCTGGTCGGTGACCGCCGAGTTGCGGGAGAGATTGTCCGTACGCTCATGTCAGCCTCCGGCGCAGGCGGGATGATTGGTGGGCAGCTGCTCGACCTTGAAGGTGAGGGAAGCGCACTCACGCTCGAACAACTCGAGCGCGTCCATCGGCTCAAGACCGGCGCGCTTATCAGTGCATCGGTACGAATTGGCGGTCTCGCATCGGGCGCCAGCGATACCCACTTGGCCGCCTTGGAACAGTACGGTGACTCGGTTGGTTTGGCTTTCCAGATTGCGGATGACGTGCTCGACATCACGGCGACGACGGATCAGCTCGGCAAAACGGCCGGTCGAGACTTGGCACTGCAAAAAAGTACGTATCCCGCGTTGCTCGGACTGGCGGGGGCTCGCCAGCGGGCCACCGCGCTCAGTGAGGAGGCGTGCCAGGCGTTGCATTCGGCTGGCATCGTCTCACCGGAGCTGGATTATCTCGCTCGCTTTATCGTGGCTCGCCGTTCCTGACCGCGTGTCAGCCATCCCGTACGGACATTTGCAGTAGTATTCCTGTTCCCCCCTTTGTTGACGATGACTCTTCTGAGCCGATTGACCGCCTCACCGACCGACCTGCGCGCCTTCACGCTCGAGGAGCAGGTGGCGCTTGCCGCCGAGGTGCGCGCCTTCCTAATCGAGAGCTGCTCGGTCACGGGCGGGCACATCGGCGCGGGCCTGGGTGTGGTGGAACTGAGTATCGCCTTGCACCATGTCTTTGAGACGCCTCAAGATCAGCTCGTCTGGGATGTCGGCCATCAGGGATACCCGCACAAGGTGCTGACGGGCCGCGCCGACCGGATGGACACCCTGCGTCAGGAAGACGGCCTGTCGGGATTCCTGAAGCGCGCCGAGAGCGACTATGACGCGTTCGGCGCTGGACATGCGGCCACGTCGATTAGTGCGGCGTACGGCATGGCGGTTGGTCGTGATTTGCGCGGCGAGGACTTTAAGGTCGTCGCGGTCATTGGTGATGGCTCGCTCGGCAGCGGCCTCGCGTACGAGGGACTGAACAATGCGGGCGCCTCGGCCTCGGATTTCATCGTCGTCCTGAACGACAATGAAATGTCGATTGCCCCGAACGTCGGTGCCATGCACAAGTATCTGACTTCCGTGCAGCGCAACCCGATCTACAATCGAGTGCGCAGTGCCATCGGTGAGATCGCCGACAACGCGCCCGGCATGTTGCACGATGCCGGAAAGTTGCTCCGGCGCTGGGAGGAGAGTGTCAAGAACTTCTTGACCCCTGGCGTGCTCTTCGAGGAGCTGGGCTTCCGGTATTTTGGTCCGATCGACGGTCACGACCTGAAGCAACTCACCGAAACGTTCAAAGCGGTGCGTGAGATGAAGGGGCCGCGCTTGGTCCATGTGATCACGCAGAAGGGCAAGGGATTTCCCGCCGGTGAGCATATTGAGAAGTGGCACGCACTTCCGCCCGGGCATGATCCCACGACCGGCAAGCAGCTCAAGGCCGCAACTGGCAACGCGAACTACACCACCGTGTTCGGCAAGGGGCTTGTCGAGCTGATGGCGGAGGATGATCGGATTGCTGTGATCACGGCGGCGATGCCGAGTGGAACGGGCACGGGCGGGGCGGCCAAGCAGTTCTCATCACGATTCTTTGACGTTGGAATTGCGGAAGGGCACGCGGTGACGATGGCCGCTGGCATGGCCACTCGCGGCGTGCGTCCCGTGGTCGCCATATACTCGACGTTCCTGCAGCGCGGCTACGACAGCATTGTGCATGACGTTGCGATCCAGCATCTCCCCGTGATCTTCTGCATGGACCGTGCGGGTCTTGTGGGCGAGGATGGTGAAACACACGCCGGGCTGTATGACATCGCCTACATGCTCGCGATTCCGTCGATGACGGTTACCGCACCCAAGAATGGGAGCGAGCTTCTAGGCCTGCTCCGTTCGGCAGCGGCTCACGACACCGGGCCGTTTGCGATCCGGTACCCGCGCGACAACTCGCCCGACGTAGTCGGTGCAATCGCTGAGATCCCCGCGGTGCCGTACGGAACGTGGGAGGTTGTGCGGAGCGGCACGGAGTTCGCGATTCTCGCCGTCGGCACTATGGTGAACCAGTCGCTTGCTGCGGCGGAGCTCCTCGCAGCTGACGGCATGAACGTCACGGTCGTGAACTGCCGCTACCTCAAGCCCTATGATGAGCTCACGCTGGCCGCGATCCTTGCAACGCACCGCCATATCCTCGTGGTGGAGGAGGGGACAGTGATCAATGGATTCGGGGCCTATATGGCCTCGGTGATCAGCAGTCGCGAGTCTGGAGTACGGGTGACGGCGCACGGAGTGCCCGACCGCATTGTGTATGCTGCACCGCGTACGCGTCAGTTGGCGCTCTGCGGCCTCGACGCGGCCGGCATCGCCGATAAGGTCCGGTCGCTCCACGGTTCCGAAGCTGTGGTGGGATAAGCCGAATGCGCATCGGCGTCATCGGACATCCGGGGTACGAGGGTCTCACCGAGATCTTGGCGACGCTCGTGCGCGAGGGGCCGAGGCTCGGACTCGAGGTTTTCTATGAGGAGCATATGCGCTCGGCGGTTCCGAACGCGCCACTGCTTCCCGAGCCGGCCACGCTCCAGGGGCTGATTTCACTCGGCGGCGACGGCACGTTGCTGCGTGCCGCGCGCTGGCTCGACGGCGCTGAGGCGCCAATCATGGGCGTGAACCTTGGACGGTTGGGTTTCCTCACCAGCTGTCGTGCGTCGGATTTTCCGGTGTACCTCGAGCGGTTTGCGGTCGGTGATTTCGAGACGGATCGGCGTATGGCCATCGACGCGGCGGTGCTTGGTCAGGATGCCGCGCCAGCCAAGCCGATGCGTGCACTCAACGACGTTGTGCTGCACAAGGGCGGACTCGCGCGGATGCTGCAAGTGCGTGTGTGGGTCAACGGTGAGCTCATCGGGTCGCTGGCCGCTGATGGCATCGTGCTCTCGACGCCGACCGGATCGACGGCCTACTCGCTCTCAGCCGGTGGTCCGATTGTCGAGCCGACGATTGAATCGATCTTGATGACGCCGATTGCGGCGCACACGTTGGCGGTACGTCCGATTCTGCTACCGCCCGACGCGCAGATCGAAGTGCAACCAGATGATGCGCCCGAAGAGATTTTGGTGACGGTCGACGGGCAGCGTGGCACCACATTAGCCGCGGGCCAGCGACTGCGCGTGACGCGGTCTGGCTCCCCGGTTCGCATCGCGCGCTTCTCGGGCACCTTTTTCGCGCGGCTGCGCCACAAGCTGGGATGGGGTGGGGTGGCCGAGCGGGGCGAGTAACCCGTGCTGAGTGAACTGCGGATCAGAAACTTTGCCATCATCGAATCGGTGGCATTGCCGCTGGGCCCGGGGCTGAATGTCCTGACCGGCGAGACGGGCGCGGGCAAGTCAATCATCGTGGGTGCGCTCGGGTTGCTCGTGGGTGAGCGTGCGTCGAGCGACCTCGTACGCACTGGTGCCGATAAGGCGACCGTCGAGGGGGTGTTCGACGTGAGTCGGGTCCCGTCGCTAGCGTCGGCGTTGGACGAGCGCGGCATCGAGACCGAGGACGGGGTGCTCGTCCTGAAGCGCGAGGTGGCCGCTGCAGGTGGGCGCGCTCGGGCCTGGATCAATGGGTCGCCCGTGACCGCCGCGCTCCTCGCTGACATTGGAACGCTTTTAGTCAACGTGCACGGGCAGCACGAGGCGCAGGCGTTGCTCGATCCGGAGGCACAGCGCGGGATCCTCGACCTCTTCGGGGGCGCGGCCGATGAGTCAGCGCGCGTGGGCACGACCTATGCAGAGCTCTCGGCCGCACGGGCCGCGGTGCGTCAACTTGCCGATCGTCGCGACGAAGCGCACAAGCGCGCCGACTATCTGCAGCACGTTGCCAAGGAGATCACCGCTGCGCGCTTGGTTGACGGTGAGGATGTTCGCCTCGAAGAAGAAGCGCGCAAACTCACTCACGCCGAAGAACTTCGTGGATTGGTGGGGGAGCTTTCCACCGCGCTCGACGGCGCCGACGATGATGAAGGTGCGGTGCGTCGTGTGGCGCACTTACAGCGCGCGCTCGCGACGTTGCAGCGCATTGATGCCTCGGCGAGTCGCATGCAAGAGCTCCACGACGCTGCGTACTACGCGCTTGAGGAACTCTCGCGCGAGGCGGCGGCCTACGGCGGGACCGTCGAACACGATCCCGCTCGGCTCGAGGAGGTCGAACGTCGTCGCGACCTGATTTTCCGGCTCACGAAGAAGTACGGCGGGAGCATCGCGGCAGTGATGGAAACAGGGCGTGAGGCGCAGGCCGAGCTGGATTTGCTAGATACGGCATCGTTGGACATGCGGGCGCTTGAGCAACGGGTGAACGCTGCCGTTGCCTCGCTCGCGGCCGCAGCAATAGCGCTCACGAAGAAGCGCCGCGCGGCGGGGAAAGCGCTGGCCGCCGATGTCGAGGCGATGTTCCCAGAACTCGGGATGCCCGATGGACGCATGCTCGTCGAGCTCACGGCGCGTGCGGAGCCCGCGGCGACCGGTGCGGAGGACGTGGAGTTTCGTGTGGCGCTGAACGTCGGACACGATGCCCGTGCGCTCTCGCGTGTTGCCAGCGGTGGCGAGCTCGCCCGTGTGATGCTCGCGCTCAAGGCGATCCTTGCGCGACTCGATCAGGTCCCCACGCTGATCTTCGACGAAGTCGACGCCGGCATTGGCGGAAAGGTCGGGCTGATGGTGGGCGACGCTATGCGGCGTGTGGCGAGCCACCATCAGGTGTTTGCGATTTCACATTTGCCGCAGATCGCCGCGCGAGCGCATCACCACATTGTGGTCAGCAAGGGCGCGCGCGGCGGCGTAACAACGGCAGACATCGCGGTGGTGGAGGGCGATGCTCGTGTGCTCGAGGTTGCACGCATGCTGGGTGGTGATGCCGACAGTTCGGTGAGCCGCGAGCATGCCAAGGAGCTCTTGGCGACCGCGAGCGTCAGCGGCGACCGAACAGGCGCCCGTACCAGCGAAGCTGAATCAGGTCCTGCGCCGCGACGGGGAGGTTCCCGCCCGTCCCGCTCGCGCTGATTGTCCGCATCCAGGTAATCTCGTAGGGCATCCGCGCCTGGCCGCGGTCGTACGAGGTCAGCGTGGAGTACGAGAGGCCGAACCCAAGCCGCTGTTCGCGCCATTGCGTTTCCTGGTTCAGCACCGACGCGTCGAGCGTGACGGGCGCACCATTGGGAACCGGCATGGTGAAGGTCCCCGAGTAGGTATCCGCACCTTTCGTTCGCACGAGATACTGGGCGGCGATTCCTACCCACTCATTTAGCGACCAGCGCGGCGTGATGCTGAGTTCCGCGATATCGCCGAGGTCGCGCGTGACCGTCTGCTCACGGGAGGACGGCGCAACCGGATGGGCGGAGTCAGTGATGCGACGGGTGAGTTCATCTGGGAGCTGGCGATCGTAGCGCGCTGCGATCGTCATCCAGAACTGATTGCTCCAGAGCAGGTCAGTCCACGACCGGACGCCGATGTCTCGCTGGTGGTCTCCAGTGCCGATGTCGGTAAAGTCGGTGCTGAGGTCGGTCTTTCCGGTCGCTAGGCGGTACACCGCGCCAACGGATTGCCGCCATTTGAACCCGGTGGTGGCACGTTGGGCAGTAATATCACCATGGTACGGATCCACGAGCAGAAATTTGGCCGAGAGTTCAACATCCCCAATCCCGCGAGTGATGCTTCCTGCGATCGGCTTTGCGTTGATGCCGTAGAGGGAGTCGCCAAGAAGGGTGGCGACATCATGCGCGGTGAGCGGGGCAGCTCCGATGGGTGCGAGCGGCGCGATGGTATTGCCGTAGCCCGAAAACTCACTCCGCAGCGCTACCAGCCGCGTTTCGATTGCCGTTTGCGCGGCACTGCCGGCCACGGGAACGAACACTGCGCCGGGGTTCGTGCGACCGCCGTACAGCGCCGAAAGCGCCGTCATCATGGCCCCGGTGCGACTGACGAGCGACGCTGCCGCGGCGGTGCTGAATCCACTACAGGCGGGTAGCGTGGGGGTGTTGGTGCAGGTGGTGACTCGCGCGTTCAGCGCGTTACTCGCAGCGTCGAACGCGCTGACGAGCGAGAGGTCGGTGGTAGCCGCCGCGGAGGTCCGCCGCGCTGGATTGAGCCCCACGGTCGCTTCGCGGCCGGTTGGGTTCATGCGAAGATCGACTTCAGCATGCGCCGTCACAAAGGGGACCATCACGCCGAGGGTGAGGCGGTTGGTCACCCCGTACTCGAACATCAGCGGCGTCGTCGACACCACGTTACGCTGGCCCACCGACATCGCGCCGAGCGACGCGCCGAAGTTCGCCATGCCGGCGAGCGACCGAATGGAGCTTTGGACCGGGAGGAGGCTCTCGAGGACACTCGGTCCCAAGGAGTCGACCGTGAAATCCAGTCCAAGGGGCTCGCGGGTCCCTTTGGCGCGGCCGGGGCTGTTTTCGCCGTAGCGACTCGACCAAGACGTCCAGTCGGCCATCCCACGCACCCGAAACTGCCCGCGCAGCAACGTCAGGGCGTCCTCGCCTGTGCCAGCAGTTACCTGGCCCAGCGCGGGCGAGGCAGCCAAGGCCAGAAGAAGCAGGGGACGCGCAAAACGGCTAGTTTGCATAGGAGACCTCAAGATAACGCACAGTCCATTTCCGTGACACACGACGCCCTGCAATCGGTTCCTTGGCAGATCACCGGCAACCACTGGTTGTCGCTCCCCTGCGTGCACCCTGCTGACGCCTCCCTCCATGCGATTGGGGTGCTGCATCGCGGTGCCCGCGCGGCGGTAGAGTTCGCCGGGAGCGCAGCGTTCCTCACGGGGACGGGGCCCGCGCTCGCGCGCCCCGTCCTTGAGCGCGACGGGGCCCGGATTGAGCTCGGCGTCAATGGCATTGTCTGGGAGCGCGCGCTGCATTGGCTCCCGACCTTCACCTGCTCGGTCGGCGACTTGGTTATCCGCGGAACGGTGTTCGCCCCGTTCGGACAGGACGCCGACATTGCCGGTGCGTGCTACGCGATCGCGGTCGAGAACAAGGGGACGTCGGACGCCCAGATCGCGCTATCACTCGAGGGAGTGCTTGGCCATCGGCAGCTTCGCGTGGTGACGCCACGCCCGCTCGAGGATGGGCATCGCGTGACCGTTCGCGGGGACGTCGTGATTCTTGATGGCGCCGAGCCGCCGGGACATGTGGCGCTCGCAATCGCGGCGGATGGGGCGGGGGAATCGACGGCCGATGTGACCGGCCCGCACAGCTACCGCGTGCGCCGACCGTTGGTAGTGCCGGCCGGTGGCCGGAGTGAGACCGCGTTTTATATCGGCGCGGGCCCGGAGCGCGACGGCGCCTGCGCGACCGTCGAAGTGCTCCGCCGCCGCGGCTGGAAGCAACTGCTCACCGGCACACGCGATGCGATTCGCACGCTCGAGCAGACCACCGGCATGGAGAGCGTCGACAGTCTCATTAACCGGAACATGCTCTTCGCCTATTTCTACGGCGTCGGGCGCGCGCTCGACGATGCGCATTTTTACTTGGTGCGTAGCCGCGCGCCGTGGTGCACGCGCGGCGTCACGATCCGCGACTGGGAAGCGCTCGCGTGGACGGTGCCAGCCGTGCAACTCGGCGATCCGCCATTGGCGCGCGAGTTGATTTTGCGCGCCTGTGAGATTCACGGGTATGCGCCAGGGCGCGGCGTGCATTACTTCGACGGTACCCTGTTTGAGCCGGGCTTTACGCTCGAGGGATGCTCGTCGTACGCGATTGCGGTGGAGCGTTACATTCGCGACACCGGCGACGATCAGATCGTAGAGGAGCCGATTTTGGCCGATACGTTGTATCATGTGGCCGACGATCTCGATGAGCGTCGTGATGACATTTTCGGGTTGTATAAGACCGAAGTGTCGCTGAGCGGTGCGCCTGCGCCGCAGCCATTCATGATGCATGGGAACGCCGTTGTTGCGGCGGCAATCGACGCGCTCAAGCGCACGCTGGCCGAAGAAGACGCGTCTGAGCTTCCGGACCCTGACACGTTGCGGGCGACCATCAAGCGCAGCTTCACTGCCGAAGGGGGAGGGAAGCCTGTGTATGTGTCGGCCTCGGATCTTGGGGGGCAGGCAACGATTGCGGACGACCCGCTGGGGTCCCTCGCGTGGCTCCCGCTCTTTGAGGGCATTGAACGGAGCGACCCGACGTATCGTCGCACGGCCAAAGAGACGGCCGGGCCGCCAGGGCACCTTGCGCGGCAGATTGGGCGGCTCTTTGGGCCGGATGCCTCCAAGATGCTGGAGTGGCTGCGTCGTGCACCGCTCGATCATGGCTTGGCGGCGGAGTTTGTGGACGAGGAAGGGAAGGCTACCTCGTGCGGCGGCGATGCCGCGCTGTCGGGGCTCCTCGCCTATGCCGTCTGGTTTACCGTGCAGACGCACGGGGTGCGTCCGTAACGGACGATTGCAGGGTGCAATGTGCGCGTCGCGCTTGTCCCAGCGAGTGCGCCGGTCTATTTTTCACGGGTTGCGGGAATAGCTCAGTTGGTAGAGCACAACCTTGCCAAGGTTGGGGTCGCGGGTTCGAGTCCCGTTTCCCGCTCTGATTCAGAACGACGAAAGGACGGAACAGGCGATGAGCCTCTTCCGTCCTTTCTCGCATCAGCACAGACTGGTATGTAGGCCGGGATGGCGAAATTGGCTAGACGCGGGAGACTTAAAATCTCCTGAGGGCAACCTCATCTGGGTTCGATTCCCAGTTCCGGCATTTCATAGCTCCAGCAACACTCACGGCACCCGCTCAGCGGCCCACCACGGCCTCCCCGACCGGGGCGACCGTCGCCTCGCCGCCGAACACCGCCACGCGGAGTCTCCCCGCGAGGAATGCGTCGAGGTCATCGCCGAGCAGTCGCACTGTGCCGGCGCCTGACAGCATCGCGGGGCCCAGCAATCGCTTGATCACGCGGCTCTGCCCGACGTCGCGCCCTGCGGTTCCTGCGTCATAGCGCCGAAAGACCACGGCGCTCACCGCATCGCGCTGCGCGCCGCGTAAGTCGACGTGGTATCGGAGCTCGCTGGTGAGCGGATCGAAGACGAAACGCACGGTGACTTGCTGCGTTGCCGGGCCGGTGGTCACGGTTCCCGCGCGTGGCTGCGGTGCCTTGCCATTCACCAGCGACGGGGTCGTCGGCGGTGGCCGGCGTCGCGCGCCCGCTTGCTCAAAGGCGTAGCCGTACGCCACGAGCTTCGCATCGCTGAAGGCGCGTCCCATCAGCTCGAGACCCGTCGGGAGGCCGTCCGAGGTGAATCCGGCGGGGATCGAAAGGGCCGGAAGCCCCGTCTGTGCCGCGAGCGCGCAGGTGGTGCCAAGCTGCGGGTCGCCGGCGAGCACCGGTTTGCGCACGCTGGTCGGGTACGCGATCGCGTCGAGATGCAGGCTGTCCATGAGCGCGATAATGCGGGTACGCAGCGCGTTCTGGCGCGCGATCACGCGCCGATGCGACTCAGAATCGCGCGCACTCGCGGTGTCAGCAGAGCGATGCCGAAGCTCGAGCGCCTTGTCGAATAGGCCGTTGTCGAGAATCTGCCCCAGTGAGCTCACCGCATGATCGCCAGGCCGCGCGAAGTATTCCTGCAGGTCGAACCGCGTTTCGAGTGTGATCGCTGAGGTGCTGCCAATGACCTCGTCGAAGTCCGGCATCGCCACGTCAACAACCTCCGCCCCAAGCGCGCGCATCGCGCGGGCCGCAGCGCGCACGGTGTCGGCAACGTCGGCGTCGGCGGTCCGGAAGTAGGGCGCGAAGACGCCAATGCGCGCGCCGCGCAGGGCGTCCTTGCGCAGTGCCGCTTGGAATTGTGGGAGCTGGCGACCATCGAGGCGACGCGTAATCGTGTCGCGCGGGTCAGCGCCCATCGTGACGTCCAAGGCAATCGCAAGATCGGTGGCCGTCCGTGCCATGGGGCCGGCGACATCCTGCGAGAGCGCGAGCGGAATGATGCCGTCGCGGCTCATGAGGCCGAGTGTCGGGCGCAGGCCGAAGAGCGAGCCGAACGCCGAGGGGATACGAATGGATCCGCAAGTGTCGGTGCCCCAGCCAACGGCTGCAAAGCTCGCCGCGATCGCAGCACCGGTGCCACCGCTCGAGCCGCCAGGGCAGCGCGAGAGGTCGTACGGGTTGAGCGTCTGGCCACCCATCGAGCTGATGCTCGTGATCCCCGATGCGAGTTCGTGGAGATTGGTCTTGCCGAGTATCACCGCGCCGGCGGCGCGGAGCTTACCCACGATGAAGGCATCGGCTGTTGGCTGGTGATTGGCCAACGCGAGCGATCCGCCGGTGGTCGGAATGTCCTTGGTGTCGTAGTTGTCCTTGAGCACGATCGGAATGCCGTGCAGCGGGCCGCGGAGCTTGCCCGCCTTGCGCTCCACGTCCAACACCGCCGCATCGCGACGAGCGGTGGCGTTCACGCGGATCATGGCGTTGATATTCGGGCCCGCGTGATCGTACGCGCCAATGCGCGCGAGATAGGCCTCGGTGAGCGCCACCGACGTGGTGCGGCCGCTCGCGAGGGCCGCCTGCAGCTCAGGGATCGAGCGTTCGGTCGGGTCGTAGGCGAGGCGCTGCGTCTTGGCCGACGACTGCGCGGCACAGGGCACGGTGCACGGGAGGGCGAACAGCGCGATCGCCGCAACGGTATGGAGAACGGAGCTTGTTAGGCGTGCACGCATAGCGGGAGATTCCCAGTCAGAGTCATGAGATCAGTATCTGCAGATGTCACGCGGCGTGCAACGTGCCCGGTTCCGAACTGCCGGTTCCGAACTGGGTGAAATGCGAGGGGCGGGGGGTTAGAGTTCGTCAGCGGCCTTCCGGGAGCACGAGATGCCAAGTTCGTATCGCGTATTGATGATGGTCGCCCTCGGCAGTGCCGCCGGTGGCGTTCTGCGCTATCTGGTCGGCAATGTCCTCGGCGACGCGGTGCACGTGCCGTGGCGCACCTTCGTCGTCAACGTCACGGGCTCGTTCGTACTCGGGGCCTTCTTGTACTGGTCCGAGCGGCAGGGTACGGACCATGCCGGACTCCGCGCCTTCGTGGCGATCGGGCTCTGCGGCGGCTACACCACCTTCTCGACGTTCTCGTACGAGACGGTGGTGTTGCTCGAGACCGGGGCCTACGCGCGGGCTGTTGCCTATGCGCTCGGTAGCGTGGTGACCTCGGTCGGTGCCGTTTTCGCTGGTTTTGGCGTCGCGAAACTCGTTGCATGACAGGCAGATAGCACCCTGCCAAGCCTCCTCACTAATCGGTAGATTGGGAGGATGCCCGATGTTGTCGCGCTGACCTCCGAACTCGTCGCCCTCCCCTCCGTCACGCGTGACGAAGGGGCGGTGGTCAGTTTCGTGGCGGATTGGTTGAGTCAGCGTGGCTGGACCGTGCAACAGCAGCCCGTCTCAGACGGGCGTTGCAATGTCTGGGCGACGCGCCGCGGCGCTGGTGTCACACTCTCCACACATCTCGACACCGTTCCGCCATTCGTCGCGCCGCGACTCGAGGGCGGACGCCTCTACGGCCGCGGGAGCTGTGACGCCAAGGGAATCGCCGCGGCCATGATGTGTGCCGCACAACAACTCGCCGACGCCGGTGAAGAGCGCGTGGACCTGCTGTTCGTGGTCGGCGAAGAGCGCGGTAGCGATGGCGCCACCGCCGCCAACACCCTTCCCGCGACGAGCCGCTGGCTGATCAACGGTGAGCCGACCGAGAGCACCCTTGCCGCTGGCTGTAAAGGTGCGCTGCGGCTCACACTGCGCACGATCGGGCGCGAAGCGCACTCGGCGTATCCGCAGCTTGGCGATTCCGCGATTTCTCGGATGGTCGCGCTCCTCGCTGACCTCCCCACGCTGGTGCTGCCGACCGACGAGCGGCTCGGCCCCTGCACGTTGAACGTTGGCACGCTGCACGGTGGCGTCGCGCCTAATGTGATTCCTGGCAGCTGTGAGGCAGAGATTCTTGTCCGGCTCGTGAGCGACGCTGACGCGGTGCGGAATACGCTCACCGCCTGGGTGAACGGCCGCGCGGACGTGGCGTTCGGTC
>Ga0114966_10001314_pt1 | contig 23155 bp, 23 predicted proteins | sample M_130207_XF_Meta_FD_87029 | JGI IMG/M metagenome (GOLD analysis project Ga0114966, IMG submission 87029) | Freshwater microbial communities from Lake Montjoie, Canada to study carbon cycling - M_130207_XF_MetaG | ecosystem: Environmental > Aquatic > Freshwater > Lake | place: Lake Montjoie... | reverse complement strand
AGCGGGCGTGTACCGCCCACATCGGACAGACGGCCTTCCAGCACCTGCCCGTTCTTCATGACGACCACCGGCTGACCGGCGTTGATCCGGTTCTGCGCGTCGGCCGGAATCGGCCCGACGGCAAACTCCACCGCCGACACGTCGCCGACGCCGATGTTCCGGTCCCGGCCGTTGACGCGCACGGCGAAGCCGGATGCGTTCATGTCGATCAGCTCACAACTGATCCGCTCGCCGCTCTTCAGCACGACCGTCGACGGCTCCTGCGCGTGCAGCAGCAACCCACCCGCAAGCCCCGACAGGACGAGGCCGCTCATCACCACAAGTTTCTTGACCATGTCTCTCCTCATTCCGTGCAGCTGATGTGAGCAACAGTGATGCCACGCGTAGTAGTGCTATTCTGACTCCCACGCATGGACGACTCCCTGCACACAGCCCAGCAAACCGACCTCACTGCGCGCGACGAGCACGCCGTCGAGCCGCAGGTTGCGGCAAAGCCTGTCGATGGATTGCCCGACGTTCGAACCGACCTCGTCGCGTCGCTGGCCGCAGAACAGGACGACACCGTACGGCTGTCCCCCGAGGGTAGCACCAAGCCCGCTGCAGTTCTCGCGCAGGCCGCCGCTCCAGCCGTCATTCCCACCCCAGTGGTGCGCGCGAGCCTCTGGCGCCGCGTCGCCGCGGAAGTGTCGGCCGGCGTGCAGACCCTGTTCTCGGCCGCCGTCTACGCCACGCTCATCGTGACGTTCGGCTTCCAGGTGGCGCGCGTCGATGGACTCAGCATGGCGCCGACGCTGGAAGATCACGACCGCCTGATCGTCAACAAGCTCGTCTACGAACTCGGCGACCCACGGCCCGGCGACATCGTGATGCTCTACTACCCGCTCAACCCGGACAAGATGTTCGTGAAGCGGGTCATCGCCAGCGAAGGTGATGTCGTGCGTATCGTCGACGGTCGCGTGTATGTGAACGACATTCCGCTGCACGACGACTATGTGGCAGAGGAGTTCCGCAGCCACGACGATTGGGGCCCGACGGTCATCCAGCAGGGTTACTACTTCGTGATGGGCGACCACCGTAACAACAGCTCCGACAGCCGCCACTGGGGACAAGTGCCGAAGAAGTACATCGTCGGCAAGGTCAAGGTGCGGTGGTGGCCGCTGCAGGACGCCCGCATCTTCTGACACACCCGTGACCGAGCACGCCGTCCTCATTGCAGCGACCGACCTGCTGCCCGCGATGAAGTCGCGCCTGGCGACCAACGTCCGCGACCTGCAGGCCTTCACCGACGCCGAGGCGCTCCGCGCTCTCGAGACGATCACGACCCGGCGTCCAGGGCTCGTGGTCCTCGAGAAGAAGTTCGCGTCGACGCCGCGCGGCGCCGCGCTGATCAACCGCATCAAGGCCGACCCGTCGCTCGTCGACACGCAGATTCAGGTGCTGTCGCACGACGGCGCCGCCGATGTCGCACCGACTGCCGCGCAGCAGACCGCCCCGCGTCCACACGGCAGCCAGGTGGCGACGACGGCCGCCGCCGCGCAGCCGCAGGTGGTGCCAGCCGAACTCGACTATCGCGGTACCCGGCGCGCGCCGCGCTTCCGCATCGCCGGCGCCCGCGACATCCTGGTCGACGGCAGCCGCGGTGCCATCATCGACCTGTCGACGCTTGGCGCGCAGATCGTCACCGCCTCCATCCTGAAGCCCAACCAGCGCGTCCGCGTGGCCATCGTCGACGACGACACGAACATTCGTGGCAGTGCCACGGTGGTGTGGGCGTCGTTCGAGATTCCGACGGGCCAGAGCCCGCACTACCGCGTCGGGCTCGATTTCATCGAACCCGACGTCAGGGCGGTCGACGCCTATATCCGCCGCCACAAGCGGGACTGATTCGGGACGCCGGACCTCGCCACGCGCACCGGGTCCGACGAGCCGGTGCGGCGTGCGAGGGCGCGATCAGACTTCGAGTTTGAATCCGGGCAGGCGCGCGGCGAGGACGTCGTCGCGCAGGATGGTGTCGTAGCGATCGGACCCGGTCGAGACGAGCGCCACAGGAACGCCTGAGACCTCTTCGAGGCGCTTGATGTAGCGCTTCGCGTTCTCGGGCAGGTCCGCAAAGCGGCGCACGCCCTTCGTCGGCTCCGTCCACCCGACAATCGACTCGTACACCGGCTCGCAGGTGGCCAGTACGCCGCTGTCCGAGGGAAAGTCGGTGATGGTGCGATCGCCGCAGCGGTAGGACGTGCAGATCTTGATCTCGTCCAGGCCGTCGAGCACGTCCATCTTGGTGAGCGCGAGGATGTCGAGCCCGTTGATGCGGGCGGCGTAACGCATGGCCACCGCGTCGTACCAGCCGCAGCGTCGCGGGCGGCCAGTGACGGCGCCGTATTCGTTGCCGGTGTCGCGCAGCCGCTTGCCCATCGCGTCGTGCAGTTCACTGGGCATTGGCCCCTCGCCGACGCGCGTCGCGTAGGCCTTCACCACACCCATGACTCCGCCGATGGCGCGCGGCCCAACGCCGAGGCCGGTGCAGACGCCGCCGATCGAGGCGTTCGAGGAGGTGACGTAGGGGTAGGTACCGTGGTCGATGTCGAGCAGGGTGCCCTGGGCGCCTTCGAAGAGCACCGCCTTGCCGGCTGCGAAGGCCTCAGCGAGCATCAACGAGACGTCGCGCACCATCGGCATGAGACGCGCACCGATCTCAATGGTCTGCGCCAGCACCGCTTCCCACTCCATCGTCGTGTCGTGCACGAGACGGTTGCGGGCGCTGACGTTGTCGCGCACGCTCTGCTCGAGCCCCTTCGGGTCGGCGAGGTCGCCGACACGGATGCCGCGGCGCGCAATCTTGTCTTCGTACGCGGGTCCAATCCCGCGCGACGTCGTGCCGATCTTCCGTTCACCACGACGCGCTTCCGACAGCAGGTCGAGGTCGCGGTGGTACGGCAGGATGAGATGCGCCTTGTCGCTGACGAACAGCCGCCCCTCGACGTTGATGCCGTTTCTGGCGAGCTCGTCGACTTCCGCGAACAGCGCAGTCGGATCGACCACCACGCCGTTGCCGATGAGGCAGACGACGCCGGGATGCAGGATCCCCGAGGGGATCAGACGAAGGACGAACTTCGTCCCATTGACGTAGACGGTATGGCCTGCATTGTGTCCGCCCTGGTACCGCGCAACGATATCGAAACGGGGAGTGAGCAGGTCGACGATTTTGCCTTTGCCTTCGTCGCCCCACTGGGCCCCAAGCACAGCGAGATTCATAATCAGGACTACGATTCTACCCTGCAATCCTCAAGTTCTGACGCCGCCCTCGTGCGCAAGGGAAAGAGAACCCGCGCATCGTGCGGTCTCGAGGTGGAGAGAGCCCGCACGCGTCTGCCGTCAAGGACAAAACATTTGGGCTTTTCGATTGACAATACCAAGCACCGTTTTTTAAGGTTCTATTCTTTCTGAATCACCCAGTACGCGCATGTTGACGCCCCGCTCCACACTCACTCGCCGGATCGCTGCCGCACTCGACGCGACGCCCTCGCGTATTCCCGTGCTGCTCGGCGGCTGCGGCTCCGGCCGCACGACGCTGATGCACCAGTTGCGCGAGCGCATCGGCCGTTCGACCTCGCAGTATCTCGACATCGAGCACACGGCGACGACGCCTGAACGCTTCCTGAAAGCGTTGACTGCGGCCTCGCCGTTCGCATCCGGCGCCGACCCGCTCGGAGCCCGTCCGGCGTTCGACGCCGCCCTCGGCTTCTTCACCAAGACACGGGCGGCCGGGAACGAACCGGTGACGTTCCTCCTCGATGAATTCCTCGAACTGCGTACGTTCGAGAGCTTCCCTGGCCTGCGGCGCGTCCTGTTCGACTTCGCCGACGGCATCGTTGAGAGCGGCAACCGCTTCGTGCTATCGAGCCGCTACACGGCGCGCGCCCTGCGCCTGCTCCGCGACCGCTCGGCCCGCTTCGAAGTGATTCACGTCCCCACGCTGACGGCCGGGGACACGATGGACATCCTCGACCTCGCCGGCGGGACCGACGCGGAGTTCACCGCGCGCACCGTGCACGCCCTGGCCGACGGACGCCCCTCGTACGTGGACGCGCTGGTCGGCGAACTGCGCCGCACACGTGCGGCGGGCACACCCGGAGGCGACGATGCGGTCAGCGCGCTCGCTGCGCTGCTGGCACCCGGCGGACGCCTCGCGGACGCCTGCAATTTCTGCTACGAACTGCGCCTGCACCGGGCCCGTGGCTACGGCGCGCTCAAGGCGATCCTCGAGATTCTCGCGGACGAGGAAGGGCTCACGCTCACCGAGATCTCCCAGCGGCTGCAGCGGACGCCAGGTTCGACCAAGGATTACCTCTCGTGGCTGGAGGATGTCGACCTGGTGATGGCGCGCCAGAAGCGCTACAGCTTCGCGGACCCACTGCTGCGCGTGTGGGTCCGCCTGCACTGCCGGGCCGTGCCGCCGACCGACGAGGAACTCGCGCGGGAAGTGCACCGCTACGCGCTGCCGCGACTGCCGCACCAGGAACCGGCGCTCGTCCTCGCCGCCGCTGGCGCGGCCCCGATCGACGACGACCGCAAGCCCTGGGGCATCATCGAGATCGACTAGGGCTAGGGGGTCTGGCCCGGTCGCAGGCGACCGAGCGCCTGCCGCGCCGCTTCCTGCTCCGCTTCCTTCTTGCTCGGCCCAACAGATTCCGCCAACTGCTCGCCGTTCACGAGCACGGCTACCTGGAACTGCTTGCGGTGGTCTGGTCCCATCGTGCCGGTGAGCTTGTACTCGGGAAGCGGCCGGTCTGACGCCTGCAGGTGCTCCTGCAGCGCCGACTTGAAGTCCTGCCCGGAGAGACCGCTTTCCTTCACATCGGCCAACTGCGCACCGAACTCACGCGCGATGAAGGCACGCGCTTGCTCGATGCCGCCGTCGAGATAGATGGCCGCGATGAGCGCTTCGTAGCCGTCAGCCAGCAGCGCCAGCTTGCGGCGTCCGCCCGTTTTCTCCTCGCCACGCCCCAGGAGCAGGTGGTCGCCGAGCGACAGCCGTTCGGCCTGGCGGCCGAGCGTCGTGGTCGATACCAGCGACGCCTTCACCTTCGACTTCTGCCCTTCGTTGTAGGCGGGAAACTCGCGGAACAACAGGTCGGCGATGACGAAGCCGAGCACCGCGTCGCCGAGGAACTCGAGCGACTCGTTGTCGGCGACGCCGCCGCTGACATCCTCGTTGGCACGCGACGTGTGGGTCATGGCGTGCTCGAGCAGGCCGCGGTCGCGGAACCGGTACTCGATGGCGCGCTGCAACCCCTCGAATTCGTCACGCAGGCGGATCACCTGTCCGGTCTGCAGTTCGGTGCGATGGCCTTCGATGATGCGTCTCGCTTCCTCGGCTTCGTCCGGGTGGACGGAGAGGCGCACCTCTCCGAGATCACTGACAGTGAACGGAAAGACCGACCGCGGCAGGCCGGTGGCGACGATCGACATGACGCCGTTGGCCTCCAGCAGCCCGCGGACGACGTCGGCCTCGATCGGTGAACGGCTCGCGAAGATGGTGACAAAGTCGCTCACGTGCGCGCCATTTCAGCCATCACGCCGGGCTGGGGCGATGCCGCGCCGGCCGCGTCGATGCGCAGGAGAATCATGGTCATGTCGTCGTGCTGCGGCGCGTCGCCCACAAACGCCGCGATCTCGCGCAGGATGCGCTCGCGCAACTGGTCGGACGGCAGGTGCGCGTGCTCCTCGACGATCGCGCCGAGCCGCTCCTCGCCGAAGCAGTCGTCGGTCGCATTCATCGCCTCGCTGATGCCATCAGTGTAGAGCAGGAAGATGTCACCTTCGTGGATCGGCATCGTCTGCTCCACGAGCAGGCGATCGAAGATGGCGTGGTCGCCGAGGTTGAGGCCAAGCACCATCCCGTCCGGCGCCAGCAGCCGCAGACCTGGCGTCGGCGAGTTCGGACCCGGGCAGCACAGCAGCGGCGTATGACCGGCGCGGGCGTAGGTGAGCGTGCGCGCGCGCGTGTCGATAATCGCGTAGATCATCGTGATGAAGCTGCGCGAGTTCAGGTGGTCGGCAATGATCTGGTTCGCCGTGCAGAGCAGTTCACGCGGCGACGAGTGATTGCGGCTGAGCGAGAGCATCAGCCCCTTCATCTCGGCCATGTAGAGCGCGGCTGACGTGCCCTTGCCCGACACATCGGCGATGAGCACGCCGACACGATGGTCGTCGAGCGGCAGGATGTCGAAGTAGTCGCCGCCCACCTCGCGCGCCGGGACGCAGACGCTGGTCACCGACACGCCGGGGAAGCCGAGCGGCCCCTGCGGTAGCAGCGACATCTGGATGTCGTGGGCAATCCGCAGTTCGTCCTCGAGCCGCTTCTTCTCGCGCTCGACGCGCAGCAGGTCTTCAATGCTGGCCGTCATCGAGTTGAACGACGCCGCCAGTTCGCCCAGTTGGTCGCGGGCGCGGATAGCGATCTTGTGGCCGAAGTCGCCGAGCCGGACCTTCTCGGTGCCCGTGAACAGTTCGTGCACCGATCCGGTGATCGAGCGCGCCAGCGCCAGGCCGGCGGCGAGCGCAATCGCTTCGATGATGAGGAACAGCACGCCGATGGCCAGCAGCACGATGAGCAGCCCCTGCCCAATCGCGCCCTGCGCCGCCGCCATACGCGCGTACATCTCGGCAATGCTCAGCTGCATGCGCGCCACGACGGTGCCGCTGCGCGTCTCGCCCGTGGCCCAGTCGACCACTTCGGGGAAGCTGGCCGATACGCCGGGCAACGACGTCATCGAGTCCGAGGCGGTGTGCCCCGCCACCGGCCGCCGCGCCCGCAGGATCGGCGCGCTGTCGCGCATTGTCCGCACCGTTGCCAGTTCGACGCCGGTCTCGGACCGCAGCTCGTCACGAATCGGGTCGTTGACAAGCAGGTCGACGACGACGGCATAGGTCGGCGTCGCGTTGTCGAGCATGACGATGGCGCGCGCGACGAGGTCGACGTCACGCCCCACCGGCTGGCCGTCCACGACGAGTTCCGAGGCGGCCCGCGCCGGGATCGGCTCGTCGAGATTCGCATAGGCGAGCAATCCCTGGAAGCCGCTGCAGTTCACCCAGGTCGGCAGTTGGCGCGGCGGCTCGACGTGGGCCCACGGTCCGGCCGTGACCGTCGGACGTGGCGCCTCGGCTGGCGCCGGCGGCACGTCGGTGCTTTCGCATGGCCGTTCCATGGGCACCACCGCAATCGAGGCGCCAGGGAACTCCGTCGCGGCCGACGCCTGACGACGCGCGGCAATCGACACCACCCCACGCCCGCCGGCGCGCTGGATCTCGACCGCCGTGGTGGAGGCGATGGCGCGCGCCTGCACCGTGAGTGTTTGCAGCCGTGTCTGCAGCAGGTACGAGCTGAAGTTCGAGAACAGCAGCAGCCCGCCGAGCAGGAAGAACGCGACGATGAGAATCACCGGCACGAAGCCGATGAAGATGTACGAAATGATCAGCTTGCGGCGGACGCGCCAGAGCAGCCGTCTCTGTGCCAGCGCCATGCCGCGGGCGAGGAAATACGCGCCGCCAGCGACCAGCGCGACGGACGCCGCCGTGTCGAGCAGGCGGAGGATGCCCGGCGGCTGGGTCACCAGCGTGAGCGCGAAGACGACCAGCTTGACCGCGGCGCCGATCAGGATCGCGCGTCCGGGCAGCGTGCGGAGCAGCGCGTGCTTCATAGGAGCGTGGACTTGGCGATATTAGTCCATGTAAGGTGAGATCGCTGTGAAACTCCCTGGTACCGCCCGCTTCTCAACGGTCTGTCTGCACGCCGGACAGGAGCCCGACCCGTCCACCGGCGCCATCATCACGCCGATCTTCCAGACCTCCACCTACGTCCAGGAGGAACTGGGCAAGCACAAGGGTTACGAGTACGCCCGCACGCAGAACCCGACACGGGCGGCACTCGAAGGGAATCTGGCCGCGATCGAGGGCGGCGCGGCGGCGTTCGCCTTTGCCTCGGGCATGGCCGCCATCAACGCCATCACGTCGATGCTGAAAAGCGGCGACCACGTCATCGTGTCGAACAACGTCTACGGCGGCACATTCCGCCTGTTCGACAAGGTGCTGACGCGGTACGAGCTGTCGTTCAGCTATGTCGACACCGGCGATCTCGACGCGACGGCGCGGGCCTTCACGCCAGCGACGAAGATGCTGTTCATCGAGACACCGAGTAACCCGGTGATGCGCATCACCGACCTGGCGAAGGCTGCCGATCTGGCGCATGCCCACGACGCGCGGTTCGTGGTGGACAATACCTTCGCAAGCCCGGTCATCCAGCAGCCGATCGCCTTCGGGGCCGACCTCGTCACGCACAGCACCACGAAGTACCTGAACGGCCACAGCGACAGCATCGGCGGCGTCGTCGTCGCCACCCGCGACGAGGACGTGGAGTGGCTGCGCTTCTACCAGAACGCGGCGGGTGCCATCCTGAGCCCCTTCGACTCGTTCCTGGTGTTGCGCGGCACCAAGACGCTGCCGCTGCGCATGGCGCAGCACTGCGCCACTGGTCTGGCGCTGGCGCATTTCCTCGAGGCACACCCGAAGGTGCGCAAGGTCTACTATCCTGGGCTGGCGTCGCATCCGCAGCACGACCTGGCGGCGCGGCAGATGAAGGGGTTTGGCGGGATGCTGTCGTTCGACCTCGGGTCGCGCGACGCTGCCGCGACGCTGCTCAAGAGTGTCCGGTTGCTGGCGCTGGCCGAGAGCCTGGGCGGCGTGGAGTCGCTCATCTCGCACCCGGCGACGATGACGCACGCGTCGGTGCCGGTGGAGCACCGCAACGCGCTCGGCATCACCGACGGCCTGGTCCGCATCTCGGCAGGCCTCGAAGACCTCGACGACCTGAAGGACGACCTCACGCAGGCGCTCGCACTGGTGTAACGGTACGTAGGGTCCGGCTTCAGCCGGACGACGTGGAGGTCCGGCTGAAGCCGGACCCTACGAATGCCCCGCTAGTGCGCGCGCCGGTGGCGAACCAGTTCGACCACGGCCGGCAGCAGCGAGACGCCGACGATGCCGATGGTGACGAGCGAGAAGTTGTCCTTCACGATCGGCACGTTGCCGAACAGCAGGCCGGCGCCGAGGCAGATGCCCACCCAGCCCACCGCTCCCACCAGGTTGTAGAAGGCGAACGACGTCGGCGTCATCCGTGCCGCGCCGGCTACGAACGGCACGAACGTCCGCACAATCGGCACGAACCGTCCCAGGATGACCGCCTTCCCGCCGTACTGCTCGAAGAAGGCATGGCCGCGCTGCAGATACTCGCGGTTCAACAGCCGGTGCCAGAGGCCCTGCTGGTCGGACGCGCTGAAGATGCGTGGGCCCACGTAGCGACCGACGGTGTAGTTCACCGCATTGCCGGCAAAGGCCGCACACGCCAGCAGGCCGAAGCAGATTGCGGCGTTCATGGCGCCGACGGCGCAGAGCGCACCGGTCGCGAACAGCAGCGAGTCGCCAGGGAGGAAGGGGGTGACGACGAAGCCGGTTTCCGCGAAAACAATCAGGAAGAGCAGGCCGTAGACCCAGACACCGTAAGTCCCGACGAACTCGAGCAGGCGCTTGTCGCTATGGAGAATGAAATCAACGATCGGCATAAAGGCGTCATTGTGTCATACCGCCCTGCCGTCCTCCCGGTGCGTCAGCCCGGCTCCCCTGAGGCTTCGGCCGCCATCCACGCGAGGTAGGCGGCCTCACCGGTTTCAACCGGCACCACCACGAACTCGGGCAGTTCGTACGGGTGCGACGCCCTGACCAAGGCGCGCACCGCGTCGAGGCGCGACCGCACGGTCTTGATGACCACCTGGCACTCCGAGTCGTGCTGCAGGTCGCCCTGCCAGCGGTAGATTGATGTCATCGGCGGCAGCACATTCACGCAGGCCGCCAGGCGTGCCTGCACGAGCGCACGAGCCAGCGCCGTGCCGATGTCTGGCGATGGAACGGTGGTGAGGACGAGAACGGCGTCAGTCATGGCCGGCACCTCGTCGACACGACAGATTCGGCCTTGTACACGCGCGCCGGTTGTTGTACTGTTCTTGGCGAGTGCCCACCCCAGACACACCAGCGACGCTGAAGCGGCGTGCGCCTGGCCGTCGACTCTCGCGAGGCAAGCCGATTGCCCGGTGGGCGGTGGTGTTGCTGTCGCTGGCGGTCATCGTCGATGCCATTGTCGGCGATCGCGGGCTGCTGGCGATGCTGCAGGCACGCGAACAGTACAAAGCCACAACGGCCGCGCTCGAACAGGAGAAGGCGGAGAACGAGCGGTTGCGCGAGCAAAAGGCGCGACTGCTGAACGACCCCACGGCAATCGAGGAACTGGCGCGCGGGGAACTCGGACTCATGCAGCCCGGCGAGAAGCTCTTCATCGTGAAGGACCTCAAGCCGCCAGCCGCCCGCTGAGCCGTCCCGCGCCGAAGTCCGCCGCCAGGCACGCCGCCCCGACACGCTCGGTCCCCAACCATCTGGCCGGTGCCCCTGACCGTCGAAGTCAGAAGTCGGAGAAAGCGGACGAGCCTCCGAACTTCTGCCCCGGTCAGCCGTGCAACGTGCGGGTGCTGACGTCCTGTCGTCGAATTTCCAGCGTCGAAACGTTTAGGCTTCGCGTTCGCCGGTGCGGATCTTGTAGCTCTCGAGCACCGGAATCACGAACACGCGGCTGTCGCCGATCTCGCCCGTGCGCGCCGATTCGATGATGGCCTTGATGGCATCATCGGCCATCGAGTCAGGCACCACCACTTCGACTTCCATCTTCGGCAGCAGGCTGACATTGTATTCCTGGCCGCGATAGATCGCCGTATGCCCCTTCTGCTTGCCGTGACCACGCACTTCGGTCACGGTCATGCCGGAGATCTGGAGCTTTTCGAGCGCCGCTTTGACGTCATCTACCTTATTGGGTCGAACAATTGCTTTGATGAGTTTCATGAGCGTCCCTCCAGAACGCGTTGCAGGTTACCGGTGATGTCAGCTTGCTGGGCCGACGTCAGTTTGGCGCCGGCACGGGTGAGGTGGAAGACGTCGATCGCCCGGCGTCCCTCGGTGCCGATCAGCACGAGATCCACATCACACCCTGATTCCGACATGGCGCGGCTCACCCGATAGAGCAGCCCCATGGCGTCCTCGGCCACGATTTCCACGATGGTGTAGCGCCGCGACGACTCGTTGTCGCAGTGCACGACGGGAGCGAACTCCGGCAGCTTCCGCCGGAACGCTCCCTGCTCCCGCCCACGCAACCTGGCGGCGATATCCGCACGCCCCAGCACGACGTCGGTGAGCGTCCGCAGCAGTTCCCCTTCCCCCTCCGCGTTGAGTTCCAGGAAACGCTCCTCGTCGGTGAAATGAAACATGTCGACGATGAGTCCGGTCGGCTTCGTGAAGGCGAAGCCACGCAGGATGTCCATGCCGTGTGAGGACAGGACACCGGCGATATTCGAGAACAGGAACGGACGGTCGTGCGTGAGCACGGTCAATTCCCAGCCCGAGGCGACGCGGGTCATCCAGACCTTGACCGCGTCGGGCGCAAGATCGCGCGACAGCCGCACGTGCTGGTACACCGCCTCGACCGAGAACAGCTGCAGGTAGCGTCGCGGCAATCCCTCGAGGAACGCCGCGACCTCGTCGACCGAGACGTCGTCGGGACGATGATCGAGCAGGGTCGAGTGCAGCGACTGCTCGCGGTCGATGACCTCGTCGCCGTAGGTGAGCGTGAGGTGGTTGTAGGTGTCGACGTAGAGCCGCCACAGCAGCTCTTCCTTCCACGGCGTGAGCGTCTCTCGGCTCACCGCCTCGACGTCGGCGAGCGTCATGAGGCACAGCGCCTTGAGCCGCTCCTCGGTGCCAACGAACTGGGCGAACTGCCGGACGATCTCCGGGTCCTCGGTATCGCGGCGGAACGCGATGAGCGACATCTTGATGTGCTCGCGCACCAGGAAATCGACCTCGGCGCGCTGGTGCGGGTCGAGGTCGAGCCGCTCGAACATCTGGTGCGCCATGCGGGCGCTCTCGATGGTGTGGTCCTCGTCAGTCCACTTGCCGACGTCGTGATAGAGCAGCGAGAGCACCAGCAACTCCGGCTCCTGCAACTCGCCGAGCAAGCGGCCGAAGCGCTCGCGATCGCGCACCGGGTTCTCGACCAGCCGCTCGAGATTGCGGATGGTCAGCAGCGTGTGCTCGTCAACCGTGTACTTGTGGTAGAAGTCGCGCACGACGCGGCAGTTGATCGCCTTGAACTCGGGGAACATCTGCCCGAGCATTCCGCAGTCGTGCATCTCAGACAGGCGCGCGTAGAGGCCAGGGCGCGGCTTGAGGAAGTGCAGCAGCACCTCGCGGTGCCGCGTGGTTGGACAGAAGGCTTCGGCGGCGAAGCGTCCCGCATTCTGTCCGACGCAGGTCAGCGCGTCGTCAGACACCGCGCAACCGCCGTCGAGCGCCGCCTGGAAGAGCGCGAGCCAGGTCTCCGGGCGCTCGGCCGCCTCGCGCGTATCGATGAAGCGGATGCCGTCGGTGCCCCGCACGAGGTTCGTGCCGATCGGCGCCGGTGCCGCCTTCAAGGCGAAGCGCAGCGAGCGATCGATCGCCTTGGCGTGGCGGAAGTAGTCGCCCATGAAGCGCTCGACGCGCTGGCTGGGCGTGCTGCCGGCGTAGTTGAGACGCTCGGCCACGCGCTCCTGCACTTCATGGCTGAGGATGTTGTGGTGCCGCCCGGCCTCGAGGTGCAGCACCGAGCGGACCCGCAGCAGGAACTCCTCGGCATCCTCGAGCGCGCGCGCGCCGGAGCCGCCATTCGCCAGCAGCAGCGGATCGGTCAGCTTGGCGATGGTCTGTGCCCCGAACAGGTCGCGCAGGCCGCCGGGCGATTCCTTCACGTCGGGCTCGAGCTGGTAGAGCGTGCCGTTGTACTTGGCATGCCGCTCGGCAATCAGCCCCTTGAGCGCCTCGAGCGTGCGCGCATTGGTGCGCGCGACGTCGGCGGCACCGTGGAACTGGTCGAGCAGCGTGGCGTCGCCGACGACCGGCCTGGCATCGGTGAGCGCCAGCAGGAACTCGGAGTTGTCGACCTCGAGTCCGGCGCCCTCCGCCACCTCACGAACGTGGTGCCCGATCGTCAGGCCCAGATCCCAGAGGGGGTTGAGAAAGGCGTGCAGGAACCGTTCGTCTTCCCGGCCGATGACGCCGGCGAAGAGGATCAGCAGGTCGACGTCGGAGTGTAGGCAGAGTTCGCGACGGCCATATCCGCCGAGCGCAAAGACCGCCACCGATTGCGTGAGGGAACCGGCGTCCGCGTAGAGCTGCTGGACCAGCGCGTCCATGCGGTGCGAATACTGCCGCATGGCATGACGTCCGCCCTCGCCCCGCCCGGAGGCATCGGCCAGTTCGCGGCGCGCGGCATCGAGCCGCGCGGCGCGGCTGACGCGCGCATCATGGCGAGGGTCGGTCGGGGCGATGTTGGATTCAGAGGACATCGACGTCAGTCGGGCAACTCCCGAACGGCGTCCCCACTGCGGGCTCGCCGTTCGTATCGTAACGCAGACGCCGGTGGCGTCCAGACGAACAGGACAAAAGCAAATTCGACTCCGTACTGGCGCCCGCGGCCGCGATCGGCAGATTGACCGTTTCCCTAGGAAAACGAGGGAGCGACACCGTCCACGCACGCGCCTGACCGGCCACAGAGTTGTCGGTATCTATTTTTCGCTCGACATATTTGTAGGAATCGCTCCATGCGACACGGGCACGAAAAAGGCGGCGATGAGTCGTGCTCACCGCCGCCCAGGACGTCCACCGGCCAGATGCCGCCGGCGCTACCGGCGTCACGACCGCACGTGCCTCAATAGGTCACGCCGATTCCAACAAGACCGATGACCTTACGCGAATCGCCCGCGTTGAACGCCTTCGTCGTGTCGCCGAACATCAGCAGGTCCACGCCCCCGTGAATGTTCCACGCACCGAACGAACTCGTGGCGCCTGACAGCGGAATGGTGAGGAGGCCGCCGATATCGAGATAGCCGAACGCGTGGTCGGCGCCGTTGAGTTCGTAGTAGTTGCCGAGGCTCATGCCGATTTTCACCGGCACCCCGAGCGTCATCCGGCCCATCGGCCACGTCGGCGCAGCGCCCAGTTCGAGATAAGTGCCCTTGTTCTGACCGCCGTCTGCTCCGTACTCGCCCACTTCGAGGGCCACCAGGCCATACGGATGGATCCGACTGGCCTGCGCCACCTTGACGCTCACTTCCTTCACCGTATTGAACATCTGGTTCGGGCTGGTGTACGCCGTGTAAGTGAGCCCCGCCGTGAGGCCCTTGGCCAGACCGAAGGAGAGCGTCGAGTAGAAGTCCTCTTCGTAGTGAGCGTGCTCGGTGAAGCCTTCGCTGCCCGACGAGCCGGTCTGGAGACTGTGCCACACACCGACGTTGACGTTGACGCTCTTAATCGCGCCGTCGCCAGACGCCAGCACCAGGCCGATGTCGCCGTAGGGCCATAAGGTGATCTTGGGGTCGGTTTCCTGCAGGATTCCGCGGAAGACATACACCGAAGGCGCGTCGACGCCGCCGGTGAAGGTCAGTCGGCCAGGGTTCGGATCGGCCGTGCTCTGCGCCGAGACGACGCCAGGGACGAGCCACAGCAGGAGTGCCGACGCACATGTAAGCGCGTGCCGAGCCGCGCGTTGTCGAAGTCTCACGATGGTCACCTCTACGGGCATCATCGAGCGAAACTGCCGGCAGCGTCAAGGAATGCAAAGAAGGCGGGCTGTCGCGCCGGCTCCCCGATGGCATACCCATCGTGGGAACCGGGCACGCGTGCGCGCAGGGACTTACGGGAAGGTGATGCCGTAGTAGACGAACAGCGCGCGGTTCTTCAGGTCGTTGTTCTTGAAGCTGTCGTTGCCGATGCTGTAGCCGATGTTCAGCAGACCGCTGTGGGGAAGCGTCACGGAGATACCAGGCGTGAAGTAGCCCCAGAAGTTCTTGCCGCTCAGCCAGTCAGCGACGAAGCTGACCTTGGCGTTGATCGGCTGCTCGAGACCGAGGATGGCGCCCACCTTGTTGCTGGTCCCGTCACAGTAGTCGCAGGACAGGGCTCCGTAGATGCCGCCCGTCAGCCGCGTGCCGCTCTTGGTCTTCTTGCTGACGTTCGCGTAGATCTGACCGAAGTTGTCGCCGTCGTTGTTCGGCATGTAGCCGAGGATGCCGGCAGCCGCCGCAAGTCCCTGATCATCATCCGCGAAGAACTTGTACTTGGCATTCGGCTGGACAATCGTCGTGCTCCCGCCACCGTCTGCGAGCTTCGTGTACGCGACGTTCACGCCCACTTCGAGCTGCGGCGTGACGCCGACGACCACGCGCGGCGCGAAGATCTGGAACTGACCCGCATCGGGCGCCGGCAGCTGCACCAGAGAGTCGAACTCGGCGTAGCCCTTGCCTTTGGACACCGTGTCCGTGGTCGGAATGTTGAAGATGGTGGACTGTGCGGCTGCGGGCCGCGCGGCGATCACGCACGCGCCGAGCGCCATGCCGATGACAAGCTTCGAGATTCGTCCACTGCGTCGATTAATCACGTCTGCCTCCTGAATACGGAATACGCGCCACACGTCGCCGACATGAACAACCGCGGCGGGCGGTGACAGGGAGGGTTGCAAGCGGAACGCCACGGCGCCACAACTTGCGACATCGGCCACAAGTGTCGGTCTGGACTGGAATTCCGGCCGTCCTGGGGGCCTTGAACGATCCGCGAAAGACCGACACAAATGTCGATTCGATGCCGTGATGGCACATCCACGTAACAATCAGCGGCGCCTCATGGGCCGGCTGGACGAACAGTCGTGCCCGCCGCCGCCGACTTCAGACAGGAATGTCCGGCGCCCAACCACGCCGACACGCCACACGCACGCTGGACGCCCCAATCGGACCGGAGTCGGAAACCCCAACCCTACGCGAATGTCGTCTCTTCAGCACTGAGCGACATTATTGTCCTCATCGGCACGACAGGCATGTCGCTATTAAATCTCTGCATACCAAGGACTTACCACCGACCTCGAGAGCCCCGCGCGTGGCCCTGCCCTTGCGAGCGGTTGCCACGGATGATCCGCGCCGGGCGGATTGCAGCAACCGAACATGGAGGCGCACGACGAGGTCGTGCGCTGGTTCCGAGGTGACAGCGATGAATGCAGCAGATACGAGTTGGATGTTGGTCTCGACAGCCTTGGTGCTGTTGATGACGCCCGCACTGGCGTTCTTCTACGGAGGCCTCGTGCGATCCAAGAACGCCCTGAACACGATGATGATGAGTTTCATCTCCCTCGGGTTCGTCGGCGTCCTCTGGGCGGTGATTGGCTACTCGCTCGCGTTCGCGGAAGGTAACAACGTCATCGGCGACACGTCGATGGCGTTCCTGCACGGCGTCGGACTCGAGGCCAAGGGCACCATCCCGCATCTCCTCTTCATGTCCTACCAGGGCACCTTCGCCATCATCACGGCAGCGCTCATCTCTGGCGCCATCGTCGAGCGCATGCGCTTCCCCGCCTACGTCGCGTTCATCACGCTGTGGGTGCTGTTCGTCTACGTGCCGGTCGCGCACTGGGTATGGGGCGGCGGCTTCCTCGCGGACATGGGCGCGCTCGACTTCGCTGGCGGCACGGTCGTGCACGTGAATGCCGCGGCGGCGGCGCTGGTGGCGGCGCTCGTCATCGGACCGCGTCGTGACTACAAGAAGGTGGCACTCGCGCCGCACAACGTGCCGTTCACGCTGCTCGGCACGGGGCTGCTCTGGTTCGGGTGGTTCGGCTTCAACGCCGGCAGCGCGCTCGCCGCCAACGGCATCGCCGCCCTCGCCTTCACGACGACGATGCTCGCGCCGGCCGGCACCCTGGTGGTGTGGGCCATCCTCGACATGGTGCGCCTGCAGAAGACGACCGCCGTCGGCGCCGCCACCGCCATCGTGGTCGGCCTCGTGGCCATCACGCCGGCCGCCGGCTTCGTCGGACCGATGAGCGCCATCGCGCTCGGCGCCATCGCGGCGTTCCCGAGCTACTTCGCCATCCTCTGGCGATCGAAGACGAACCTCGACGACTCGCTCGACGTCGTCGCCGCGCACGGCGTCGGCGGCACGGTGGGCGCGCTGCTCACCGGCGTGTTCGCGCAGAAGGCAATGAACGGCGTGGCCGACGGCCTGCTGTTCGGCAATCCCGGACAGCTGATGACCCAGGCCATCGCCGTGCTCACGGCGCTGGTCTACAGCGCGGTGATGAGCTTCATTCTGCTCAAGGTCGTCGGCACCGTGTTCACGCTGCGCGCCAACGACGAGGATCAGTCGATCGGCCTCGACCTGGCGGTGCACGGCGAAGAAGCCTACGTGCACTCGGGCGGTTCGGAAGCCACCATGCGGTAACACCGGGCGGTTCGCACGAAGAGAAGGCGGGGTGCGCGCGGATCTCGCGCTCCCGCCTTCCGACTCGCGGGATAATCCTCCGGTGCCGGCGCGCTTCTTCTCGCACCTCTATCATTCGGCTCCCGGAGCGGACCGGCGGACACTGCTGCTGTTGCACAGCCCCGCCGGAGACAAGCACGAACTGCTGCCCCTCGCCCAGACCCTGCAGCCCACGGCCGGCATCCTCAGCCCGCGCGGTCAGCTCGACGACCAGGGCTGCTCGCGCTACTGTTCAGGGGAGCGGTGCCAGGCATGCCGCCACAGATGCCGAAACTACCGGCCACTCCGGTGCTGCTGGCCAACGGTGACTACGACCCGGTGGTGACACGCGAGGAGAGTGCGGAGGTGGCGGCGCTCCTACGCGTCGCCGGCGCGAACGTGACGGTGGCTTTGCAGCCAGCCGCCCAACAACTCGTTCACGCCGACGTCGAGCAGGCGCGTGCCTGGTTCACTTTGTGTGGGTCGATGCGTAGTCCATCGCGAATGTCTTGAGTGCCGGGCTGGTCAGGCCGAGCGCGGTCGCCTCGGTCGAGGCCCGATCCGCATCCCACCCGTCAACCACCAGCCGCTTGATCATCCAGAACGCCGCGGCGCGGTTGCCGCTGGCGCAGTGCACGAACACCGGCTGGTTCGCCGGCTCGCCCACCGCCGCAATGAACTGGTCGACCATCGCCGGGTCGGGCGAGGCGCCGTTCACCGGCAGGTGCACGTACTTCACGCCGGCCGTCTTGGCCGCAGCAGCCTCGGCCTCGACGTCTGCGCCCGGCTCGCTCGCCTGCCGCAGATTGATGATCGTCTTGTAGCCGAGCTTCTTCAATTCGGCCACGCCGCTGGCGTTCGTCGCGCCGGCGCAGGCAATGGTCGACTCGAGCTTCGCGAAATTCGTCACGCCAGGCACGGTGGGCTTGGTGACGCTCTGCGCGAAGAGACTACCGGACAGGCTCAGCGCTACGAGCGCCGCGCCAAGAATCTGTGTTCGCATCTGCTGCTCCCTTTGTCGGTCTCAGGCGACGTACGCAACCGAATAGCCGCGTTCCTGCGCCCGGTTCATCGCGACGATACCGGCCGGCACCATGCGTCCGCCCGGCACCAGGTTTTCGGTCAGTTCCTTGAAGATGGCGTCGACGTTGCCGCCGGTCTTCTGGGCCGCGAGCTGCGCCGCCGCACGGGTGGCCATGGCGCACACCGCGAAGCGCACGCCGCGCTTGGCCATCTGGTCGATCGTGACGTTGCCGTTCTTCAGCGCGTTGTCGTATCCGCCCACCATGTAGACGTTGGTGGTCGGCACGGTCTTCGTCTTCGGGTCGACGAAGTTGCTGGCGCGCTCGGACAGCGCGGCACCGTACTTCACCCACATCGCATCGGTGAAGGAGAACGAGGTCGACTCGTGGCGCATGCAGATCACCTGCGCCAGGTCGCCGTCCGTCAGCTTGTAGCCGCTGGCGTTGGCGACGAAGTAGTTGCGGGCGAAGAACATCGCCTCGCCGAACCCGCCCACCGTCGTGTTGTCGAAGAAGAACCGGTGCTTGGCCGTGCCGGTCTGGTCGAGCCAGTCGTCCTCGGCATGCCGGGTGGGCTGGAACCCGCTGGTCGACGCTGGGGCGGCCGGTTGGGACTGCGCGACGGATGCAACGCCGAAGGCCGCGCCGAACGCGCCAGCGCCCGCAACGATGCGCGACAGGAACGACCGGCGCTCCAGGGTTGTCCGAACTCTGTCCTGACTCATCTCCGTGTCCTCGCTTTGCTGGCGAATCTCCGCCAAAGTACCGCTACACTACCCCGGCCACCAGTCATTCGTCCATGCATAGACGCCAGCATCTCCTTGCCTGCGCCCTCCTGCTGTTCACGGCCGCCTGCACCAAGGCGCCCACTGAGACAGCCCCGAACAGCGGCGCTACGAAACTGCGCTACCAGCTCAACGGCCCGCTCATCCCCGCGAAGATGACGATGGTGACCGCGTGGGACTACCCGCAGAACCCGCTCACCGACCCGAGCCTCGACCAGTCGAAGCTCTCGAAGGAGATCCAGTTCGGGTATCGCCTGTTCACGAACACCCCGGAGGAGGCGAAGCGGTTCGTCCCGAGCGAGGTATCGTGCAATAACTGCCATCTGAACGGTGGACAGCGCGAACGTGCCATGCCGCTCGTCGCCATTTCCGGCGTATTCCCTGAATACAACCGCCGCGCGGGGCGCCTCATCAGCCTCAATGACCGCATCGTCGACTGCTTCCTGCGCAGCGAGAACGCGACCGGCACCCTCGAACGCGACACCGACGGCAACGTCGTCGGACTCGCTCCCGACTCGCTGCCGACGCCGACGTCGCGCGAGGTACTGGCGCTGGCGGCATACCTGAACTGGATTTCGCGGGACAACCCGATCGGTAAGAGCCCGTCATGGCGCGGCCAGAACGCGATTCCACAGGCGTCACTCATTCCGGTCGACAAACTCGACCGGGTGAAGGGCGAGGCGATCTACAAGGAGCGCTGCACGTCGTGCCACGGCCCCGAGGGCCAGGGCGTCTTTGTGGGCGACAAGCGGCCCGGTCCGCTGTGGGGCCCCGGATCGTGGAACGACGGCGCCGGCGCGGCGCGCGTCTACACGCTGGCCGGCATCATCCGCTACGCGATGCCGTATCTCGATCCGGGTAACATGACCGACGAAGACGCCCAGAACGTCGCGGCGTTCATCACGTCGCAGCCCCGGCCATCGTTTCCGTTCAAGGACAAAGACTACCTGGTCGACCCCCTGCCGGTCGACGCGGTCTACTACCCGAAGCGAACCGCCCAATAGGGCGGTCCGCCGCAGGACACCGCAGCCTCAGCAAGCCGGCCGCATCGCGAAGCTACCGACGACCGGGCGCGCCAGTGCGGCGAAGTCGTCGTAACGCATGCACACGGCGTCGCCGTGCGTGCCGCCGTTGAAGACAATCTGCGGTTCGGCCGCCAGCGCGATATCGACGAATACCGGCTGGTTGTAGAGGGGCCCTAGCGGCGGCATCGCCCCTGGTTCACAGTCCGGATACAACGTCACCAGTTCGCCTTCCGTCGCCAGGCGGATGTGGTCCGCACCGGTCACCAGCAGGAGTTGCTCGACGTCGATCACCAGATCGGCCGGCACCACGGCCATGATCGGCTCGGCGTCAGCAAAGAACACCACCGGCTTCGCCCAGTCGCGACCGGAGATGTGCGTGACGGCGGCTTCTTCCTGGGCGCTGAAGGCCGGTGCGTGGGGGAAGACGCTGTAGGCGATGTTCGCGCGCCTGAGGTATTCCTGGACGAGTTCCGTGACTGCCATGACGTCCTCCTACAGCCCTCGACTGCCGTGGCGCTCGCGCAACGAGCGTCAGGATCGACCGACCGGCGCGGGCGCCGGTACCTCGGGAGACCGGTGAGCCTGTATCGGCACCCTTGCAAGGTACCTGCCTTCCCGGACGAGGCCCCCCATCGGCAACCGCGCGATTGTCTCCAGTCCCGTGACAGCCCTGCCCGTCGAGGCTCCGAAGTACCGGCGGACGTCGACGGAAATGCGGCGAGGCGCCAGCGGACCGCGGCGGAAACGTTGCCGTGGGCCGCGGTATGCAGCTTGCCCGACCAAGAGCTTGCCCCATGACTCCGATGGTCCTTGCCGGCTCGTCGAACGTGCCGCTGGCGACCGCCAGTGCTGCCAGGCGCGGCACCCGCCCGATCGCCCGCTGTCTCGACCGCTATCCCGACGCCGAACGGCATGTGGTGCTGCGCGAGTCGGTGCGCGACCAGGACATCTTCATCGTCCAGCCGACCTGCCCTCCAGCCGACCAGCACCTGATGGAACTGCTGTTCCTCGCCGACGCCGTGCGGCCCGCCGTGTCCGAGTCGACCGTGGTCGTGGCGCCCGACACCGGCGCGATCCGCATCGCCGAGCACTACCAGCGCATGCCCGGATGCCCGGATGCCCGATGGTGATCGTCCGCAAGTCGAGGCTCGATCGCCCTGCAGGGCATCGTCGGCGACGATGTGACCGGGCGGACGCCGATCGTGGTGGACGACATGATCGCTACCGGCGCCACGGTGGAAGCGGCGGTGAACGGGTGGCTGGCGGCCGGCGGCATGCCTGGGCTCACGGTTGTCGCCCCCCACGCGCTCTTCGTCGACCGCGCGATCGAACGGTTGCACTGGTTACCACTCAAACAGATTGTGGTGACCCACCCCGTGGACCGGCGGTCACTGCTGCTGTTCCCGGCGCGGGTGGTGGACGTGGCCGGTCTGCTGGCCGACACGATCGCGCGGCTTCACCGCACGGAGCTGCCTGGACGTTCACGGCTGCGTGCGTGACCCCGGCAGGACCCCCTGGCGGACCGCAGCGCCCGCCAGGGACAGGACCTTAGCGGCGCAGCGTGAGCACCGGGCAGGTGGCGCTGCGAATCACCTGGTTCGTCGTCGAACCGAACACCATCAGATCGAAGGCATTGCGGCCGTGGACGCCGAGCACGATCAGGTCGGCGTGTGTCTCGGACGCTGCGTTCAGGATCTGCGCGTAGGGCTTGCCGTAGAGCAGTTTCGTCGCCGGCTGGCACCACCAATGCACGTCATCGGTGATGAGGTCCACCAGGCGGCGTGTCGCCTCCGTCTGCACGGCGCTCCGGTAGGTGGCCATGTCGAACGGCACCGACGCCGACATCTCGCCTTCGGGCGGGAACTCGAGCACGTGCAGCAGCGTGAGGGTCGAGCCCGACTCCTTCGCCATCGACAGCGCGTAGTTCAGCGCGGCCATCGACGGTTCCGAGAAGTCGACGCCGCACAGGACACGCTTGAACGGCAGCTTCGACGTCGCCACGCTGGGCGGCGGCACCGTAATCACGGGGCACGGCGCCGTGCGCACCACCTTCTCGGTGACCGAGCCGAGCAGCAGGCGTTCGAACCCGCTGCGCCCGTGCGTGCCGAGCACGATCAGGTCGGCGTCGAGCTTGCCGGCCGCGCCGACAATCTGGCCCGCCGCATTGCTGCCGTCCACGGCGAGCGCGTCACAGCCGATACCTGCGGCCCGCACCGGCGCGAGCCAGTGGTGGAGCCGCGCCTCCGCATCCTCGAGCGTCGAGACAGGACCGCCCGCGACGTCGGCGAAGAGGACCGGCGGCTCGACAAGGAACGCCGGGTGACGAACATGAAGGGCCGTGATGCGGGCGCGATACCACCCCGCGATCCTCACGGCGTGATCGAGTGCGTGCTGCGAAGCATCCGAGAAATCAACCGGGCAGAGAATGCGGCGAAGCTCCAACATGCGCCACCTCCTGGTGGTCCACTGGTGCAAGTTCCCTGCTGACTCAAGACCGGTCCGAAACAGGCCTGTTTCCGTACTCAATTCCCAACCGTCGGCTCGAACCTCGCGTCGTTGCCGGATTCACGGCAGCACACGCGTCCGAGCCGGGCACCATGGACCGGCACGACGACGGTCTTCGGCACTCATTTGCCATGCAGTTCCACCACGCTACGAGCACGACCCTTTCACGCCGCCGGTTCCTGTCGTCCCTGGCTGTTGGCCTCCCGCTGCTCGGCCTTGCCCCAGACGTGCTGGCCTCATCACTCGAGGCGGCATCGAGCACGCCGGCTGCCGCACTGGCCACACGAGCCCTCGACTTCGCCCACACCCGCACGGGCGACGTGCACACGATCGATGCCGGACTGCTCGACCTCCTGCGTTCCCTGACGCAGCTCACCGGCACGTCGAAGCCGTTCCAGGT
>Ga0114966_10001312_pt1 | contig 23173 bp, 23 predicted proteins | sample M_130207_XF_Meta_FD_87029 | JGI IMG/M metagenome (GOLD analysis project Ga0114966, IMG submission 87029) | Freshwater microbial communities from Lake Montjoie, Canada to study carbon cycling - M_130207_XF_MetaG | ecosystem: Environmental > Aquatic > Freshwater > Lake | place: Lake Montjoie... | reverse complement strand
CTTCAGCAGCAAAATAACTAATATTATTTACAGACCTCGAAACATCAATAACCTGGATTAATGGATAATCATAAGTTGTTTTTGTTAAACCTGTTGTATTACCATACATACTAGGATCAGGAAATGTATATATTTTATTAGGTAATAGTTTGCTGTAATCTATATTAAAATGAGCTCTATCTGTTGAAAAATGTAAAATGCTTTGTTTATCAGGGGTAAAGAATAATCCAATTTGCCTCAAATTAAATAGCTGACTATGCTCTTCAATAGAGGCTGTGCTCGGAAAATGTCTATTTAATAAATTACCAGATGGATTCTGAGCTGTTAAGAATTTACCAGAAGCAATATCTGTTACTGTCGATCCTGTAGAGAGATAATAGAAATCAGTACCAATGTATTTCGATATTAGTTTCTTTTTTAATTCAATAAAAGATGACTGCTTACTTTTATTTGTTGTTATTAAATTAAATAGCTTGTCATCGGAAGAACAGTTTAAATTAACCTGATCAATGTTATAGTTAATTGTAAATAATCTGCCTAATTCAGCTAAAAATACGTTTGGTCCTAATATTGCTTGCTTTAATGCAGTATCAAAATTTAAAAATAAGTCGGATTAAATCATTGACATTAGCAGAAAAATAATCTGACCTTAATTTAGTATTAACATCATAAAATGTTGCCGATTTAGTTGGATCTATATCAAAGTAATTAACATAGTAATCAAATAGTTCCTCAACTTCAACCTTTAAATTTGTTGTTACCGCAGATAATGAAATATTTAGATTGTAGAAATTTTCATCATTGTCATTTAAAAGTAAATAATCTACAATTGCTTGATAAATAGAGGTGTCAATAGATACATTATTACCTTTAATTTTATTTTTTTGTATCTTAAATTTTAATTCATCTCGTTTAGATTTGTAAAAATTACAAATTTCTATAATCTTTCTACTAAAAAATGGAATTGTAACATCCAAATCCGTTGGATCACTATAATCAATGTTACTTAAAAATCTTTTTTCAGATTGTGTGGTATAGTTTAAAGTAATATCCTTTAATAGCTCAATATACCTATCTCTAATATTAGTTTCGTTTGTTACAGATACCCCATCTTTAAATAAATACCAGTTTTTTAAATATGCTAAATATGCATCATTAAATTCTTGAGGAGATAAAGACTGCTTGCCTTGCTTTAAGAAATCAAAAAATGTAAATGGTGTATAAATGTCCAGAGCAGTCGACATATCAACATTATTACTTAAAATAGATTGCTGAACATCGACACCCTTATAATTAAAATTGTTATTTAGCATATTATTATTTACGCATCAATGTTAGCATCACTAGTTAATAAGTGTAGACCCTTCGCAAATTGATAAGTTATCATATTGTTAAAGACACTATCTACATATGTAATGTTACGCTGAGTTTTATCTATTGTTGTATTCTCATCGTTCCAGTTAATTAATCCCCCAATATATGTATTTTCAAATGTTGATATATAATTATAAAACGTATAGTAATTTGAAATATCAGTTGATACATAATTATTAGGCAAGACTAAGCCCCATCCCCACCTATCATTATAAGCAGATAACTTGTATGTGTTGTTTGTTGTATTTATATTAACATACGATGCACTCAAGATATTTGTGTTTATATAATAATAATTCTTGCTAAACTTTTCATATGCAACAATTGGCAAAGATGCGGAACCAGCAGTTAATGTTGTTGTAAAGAAGTTTAATTCACTGCCAAGATTTATACCATGAATATCGCTGTCAGTTAAACCATATTTATTATAATTTTGATTAAATTTATTCGCCTCGCCCCACATTTTGGTAATCTTTACAGATGCAAGATCCATAATCCGATTAATATTAGCAGGAAATATATAACTGTATTTTGTAAATTGAATAGATGGCTCGTTTAATAATGTTTGTAATGATAATAATGAAGATATATTACAAGTATCAACATTATACACATTATCTGTAAAATTGGAAATTTTCTCATATACTCGCTTACCGATTGTGTTTTGATTTGATGATATATTACCAACAATTGTGCCTAAAAAGTTATCATATAATGCAGGCTTAAGCATTAAAGATTCTTGAAATGTATTTGCTTTATATAATTCGGTAAAATCTACGTTTTCATTAATCTTACCTATTTCATATTTGCCAGTTGCAGGGTATATATTAAAGTTGTTACTAGTACAAGATATAGTTTCTGTAAAAAAGATTAATTGCTTAATAGTTGCTGAAGAATACTTATTATTCCACCTTAAACCAGTCCAATCACCATATGAATATACTGAATTTTGTGTTACTGGAGGCGCAATTTCATTAGAAGATAAATATACATACACACTTGTAACCGGTGATGGAACAGCAATATCTAAATTAATATTAAAAATACATTTTGATGGGTCGCTAATTACGAACAATTCATTATTGCTTGTAATCGCAATACCATTTAAATCACTAATATTTTTAGATAAATTAAATGGTGAGGAGCTTATTGTATAAGTGGTTGTATCGAATGTTGTCTTATTATTAATGCGGACTAATGAATTCTTATTAAATGTTACTATTGGCAGCTGATCCAAATCTAAGGTTATATCTCCAATTGAACCTACTAATGGTACTATCTTAGTAATATTTGTATCTGCAGCACTTAGATATAGTAAACAATCTTTATATCCTGTTAACTCCGTTGTCTTTGTTAAATAGTCCTTATAAACAGCCCAAACATTATCATCTTTATCTACAATTAATTGATCAGCGGAATATCCCGCGGTTAGGGGTATTTGTAAAGTAACATTACCACTATCATCATACTTAATTATATAACTTGATAGTGGATTGGAATACGTGACCCACACATTATTGGATCTATCAACGTCAACAGAAGAAGGTGATAGTGAATTACCTCCACCAAATCCACTTAATCTTGCATAGTCAGCTGATAAGCTATTGTCTGTATTAGTTAAATTAGGATATAAAACTCTATCTACAAGGCCTGTTGTGTTGTTAATTCTAATTGTACTTACTGCATCAAATAATGTTACCCAAGCATTTTTATTTGAGTCAAACGCAATACTAGATGGCGCAGCACTACTTAAATTACCTAGTAGACTTACATTGCTATTTGCAGTTGTTGCAATTGCAGATAGATTAAATGTGCTTAATATCTCTCCATTTGAATTAAATTTCTTAATATAGTCAACATCTGCATCACCAGCCCACATTGAATAAGTTGAGCATACACCATTTTTTATAGTGCTTTCAGTAATTAAAGAAATAGTACTCACACCAGTCAAGTTTAAAGTATTAGTAATTGGCTGATTATAACTATTTAAATTTATGCTATGTATATATTTGCTTTGCGGGTGAGCAATTACTAATGGGCTGTTTGGGTTACTATTATAAAATGCCAAGTTCGCAATTGCCGATAAGTAAACATTTTCACAGCTAATAGAGGGCTCAATATAGCCACGAAAATACCCACCATTAGTCTGCGAAGATAATACCCCAAAATTAGATATTGCAGTTATAGGTAAAACAATGTTATTACCACTCATTGTTTGGATTTTAATCGTATTGGGAGTCAACTCTTGATTATTATCTATTAAAGTCAAGGTATTAATAAATTTAGAAGGATAATTATCTGAATCCTTCGCTCTTATAACAAATGATATTTTTTGACTTTGAAATTTGTTTTGGTCAATATTAAATGTATCATATGTTTCACCATCACCGTCTAATCCATTTGATGTTATAACTAATTGTGAAGAGCTTAATTGATTGTAAAATGTATATTCAATATTATTTGAGACAGCATTAATTACCTTATACTCAGACTTTGGTATATCCTTGCTATCATAATCTAATTTATTATAATTAAAGTATGCGAAAATATTAGTGGGTATATCATTAAATGTTGTTAGGCATGTATCTGACCCTGAGACATACAATACAGTATTGACTCCTAGATCATCTACAAAATATACATCTTTTAGACCGGATGTGCCAACAAAACAAGCATTAGTATCAGTAGGTAAACACCTTACAAGATTATTATTCTGCACATTAAAATATATTTCTTCATTTGAAGTATTAATACTATCAACCACTATATCTTCAAGAGATTGTGTATGATTGTTAAACTCTTTAATAATAAATTTTGAATAAGGCTTTAAATGTGCGAATTTATCTTTATTATAATTTTCTGACGTTATAAAAGGTGAATTTGAACCGCTAGCATATAAATTAATTGTATAACCAGCACTAGTTATAATATTATAATTTTGCCAGCTGTTAAATCTATATACTGTAAATGGATTTGATACGTGTGAGGAATAATTAATAGTATTAGAAACTGGAAGTACAATTTTAATAATATCTGTAATTAAGTCATATACTGTAACTGTTTGAATAAATGAGTTTCGATATGCTTCACCATTCTTGTCATATAAAAAGCAAGTAACATTATAAACCCCAGGTAATTTATAATAATGTGAAGCAGTGACTGATTCAGAAAAAGTACCATCACCAAAATCCCAATATATTTTACGATTAGAATAGATATTTGAAACATCATCTAGTACCGGTTTAAAAGTGAATGGAGTAATGCTTAAGCTATATGAAGTGAGTATAGGCTGATTCGTATAGTCAGTAGTATTAAAACGTGAAAAAACAGTATTTTGACTCATAATTATACGATCTCAATTTGATTCTTTAAAGTACTACTTTTATATAAGAATGGAAATTTAAATACAGCTAATTGGATATTTTGAGATGTTGAAGTAATATCGTTTTTTTCGTATGTCGGGTTCCAATAAATTACATTTAATCTTTTTAATTCTATCTCACCGTTAGTAATTTTAAATTCTTTTACTCCATCTATTGATAATAAGTCGACATTTAATTGCGCAAGATTAATAAACTGTCCTAATTTATTGTTTGATTGATTAAAGAAATCAATTATTTTATTACAAAATGTATTTTTTATTTGTTCTTTTGATTGAACAGAATTAAGATTTCTTGTAATTATTATTTTAGTATCAAGGTATGTACTAGGGGTAGGTAATTCATTATTTTTTTGTATACCAATAGTAAATGCTTGATATACAGGGTCTGATAGGACAACATTTTGAGTAATAATTTTTTGGGTATTTAATTTATTAATAATTAGCTGCTTCAATGTCTTATTTAAATAATTAGGAGTAGTTTCATTAATAATAGCAGCTATTAGAGGGACAGTAAAGCAATATACATTGTTAAAATCGCACGAATCATTAAAATTTACCTGGTTGAGCAATACTCTCGCATCATCATTTGGTCGCTCAAGTCCAATATCAAAATAATACTTTAAATACTCAGATACATATTGTTGGTTATTAATTACAGCAGTATCGGTAATTAAATTTGAGAAATTTTTCAGTATATATGCTTCATAGTCAGTAACTGTAACTAATCTATTTTGAGCTGCAAATAAAACAGGCGCATTTGCTCTTATTGACTCTACACTTTCATTAATAGTTGGGTTTGTTGATGAATATATGTTTTGTAAATATAATGAGCCTTTAGTTGTTGAATTAATAAAATTTAACGTATTATCAAAAATGTCTATACTAATTGAATTAAATTGACTTGTATTAAACAGATTAATATTATTTGAATTTAATGAATTTGGACCAATTAATCCACCAGTTCCGTTACTTTCTAAATAATAGATAGCAACCACATCCCCAGCATTTAGTCGCTTACCATTAATATTATTACCAAATTTAATTTCAATTATACCGTTTTCGTTATAGCGCTTTTCAAATACTCTATCAGTAATAGTTGCAAAAAATAATGTTTCAACCTCACTCCACTGATACCATGTATTTGTATTACTGTCTAATACATACACATCTATATTATTATAATCGACAAAAGACTCTGAAGTATTTGGATTAATAGTTGTAATACTGTATTGCTCGAAATTCTCACCAATTGCTGTAATTAACGGATATTCCCTATATATGCCCTGAAAAAGAAAGTTGTTTTCTCCAACAGAATCTACATTTTCATTTGCAGTTGTGGTTTTTTCAAAATAAATATCATCTTTAAATGAATATGATACACCGTTTATAGATAAATTTGAATAACGTTTTAATGTATAAAAATTTAGCGGTAATGTATTTAATAATGTTAAGCTAAAATTTAAAATAGCTGTTTGTGGTCCCATTGGTTTATATCCAATAAGCTGTACAATCTTATTAATATTCTCATATAATTCTGCCTGATTAAATAAACTTTCCGAGGCAGTATTGTTCAAATAAAATAAAAGTACGTGGTATGTATAAGCAACAACATCGATTAGACCAGATATATTACTACCATTATAATCTACATCTGGAAACAGGCCGCTATTGCGTAAGCGCTGGACTATCAGATCCCGAAGCGATGTAGCATCAAATGCTGCATATGCTTGTTTTGGTAAGTTAAACTCTGTAAAATTACTTGCTGCCATATCATTATTTAGTAATTAGACTAAGTAATGTTGGATTGTACGCGTAAGTTATTATACAGGTTTAGTAAATTTAATTTTACTTTTTTATATATTTTACTATTAGGTGTCAAACTCTTAAAAAGTCCATTAAAAAATTCAGTATCAAAATATATAGGGGGATAAAACTTAGCACTTGGCGCAAAATATGTATTGTAAATATTATCTGACTTAATAAATACTTCTAATTCTTTTAAAAATAATTGCTTTTCGAATTTTGTTTCAAGTTTTGAATAATGTTCTGTAATAGAGTGATAAATTTCAGATGAAATTGCTGACTGCTCAATTGGATGCTGTACATACTTTTTATATGCTGGAAGCGGATCCAAATCATTTTCATATGCATGGTCAAGCTGCTTTATTGCTTTAAAATATTTCTTTTTCTTTTTAAATATGTTTCTAAATCTATCAACTGCATGTTGTGTCTCGTGAACAAGTACGCTATACAAATTTGATATGCTTTCTTTGTCGTTTTCAATACCTTCAAATTGAATTAATGATATCTCAATCCACATTGCTATTGTATCACCATTAGGACGTGGCGGGACAATTCTTGATTTAAACATCCCACCTTCGCTAATCTTATCTGAAAATTTTATAGGCACTTGAGTAATCTTATACTCATTTAGATGGTTTATGTTTATATGACCTAAAGAGCTACCATTTAGAGGTTTTACATAGGTTCCTTTCCAGCTATAATCAGTTACCTTTACCTGGCAGCCGCTGTCAATATAATCAGTAATGATTTTTTTAATTTGATCCGCAATATAACTTGGTAACTGATTAAAATTAGATTCCAATATAAATTGTTTAAATTGTAACATATTATTATTTATAGATTATTTTACGCTAAAACGTGGTGCAACTGCGCGTAAGTTATTATACAGGTTCAGTAATCTTAATTTAAATTGTTTATATGGTTGACTGCCCGGAATTAAACTCTCTAAAAAATCCTTATAATAATTAGTATTAAAATATGGTGGTAGTTTTAACACTTTTCCTGTCCCAACATATTTATCGAGACCATACTTAATAAATGCCTTTAATTCTTCTAAAAATAATAGTTTTTCAGATTCTACTTTAAGGTTTGAATAATATTCTGTAATAGTGTGATAAATTTCAGATGAAACTGGATGCATTTCGACAGGATGCTGTATATAATCTCTATATGCAGGATCCTCTTCCGATTTTAGTACTGCTTTCCTAAGTCTATCTACTGCTTTATAATATTTCACTTTCGTTTTATCGCTAAATTTGTTTCTAATTATATCAATTGCATGTTGTGTCTCGTGAACAAGCGTGCTAAACAAATTTGATTTTTTGCGGTTGTCCATGTAATGAATATATTCAAATTCCGCTAATGAGATACCAATAAGCATTAATTTCTCATTAAACCCTCCACCTTTGGTCAAGGCATCCACAAACCTTATAGGCACTTGAATCGCTGCCCATGCATAGTTATTTTGAGGATGGTCTATTTTTATATGTCCTAAAAGACTATAATCAGTCGGTTTAACATAGTTACCTGGGCTAATCTCAATCTGGCAGGATGTACCAACATAATCAGCAATTAATGCTTTAATTTGATCAATTAGATAACTTGGTAATTGGCTAAAGTTTGATTCTAATATAAATTGTTTAAATGGTAGCATATTAATATTTAGTAATTATCTTAAGTTAAGGTTATAACGTACAAGTAAGTTATTTGGTAAACTTAATTTTATTTTTTTGTATAATTTACTACTTGGCTCCAGCCTCTTAAAAAACCTCTCAATTAGTCACTATATAAAAATTGTGGAAGCTTTAACTCTGGATAAGTTGTTATACAGGTTTAGTAAACTTAATTTTATTTTTTTGTATAATTTACTACCTGGCTCCAGCCTCTTAAAAAAACCTCTCAAATAGTCACTATATAATAAAAATTGTGGAAGCTTTAACTCTGGATTTTTACCAAAATATGTATCGAGATCGGACTTAATAAATAATTCCAACTGTTTTAAAAATAATTGCCTCGCTGGCCTTGTTTTAATGTTTAAATAATATTCCACAATAGCGTGATGTATTTCGGATGAAATTGGTGACTTCTCAATTGGATGCATTATATAATCTCTATATAATGATTCCCTTTCATCATAATATATATTATCTTTTGCAGGAGCCCCTGCATTCAGTTGATCCATACGTATACGTATTTTATTGTATGACTCTTGTGATTTAGTTTTAAATCTCTTTAAAAGCTCATCTATTACATGCGATGTCTCGTGAACAAGTAACTGATATAATTTTATTTCTTGTTTTTTGTTTTTAATATTTTTACCTTCGTTTAATGATATGCTAATCTGCAATGAGGACACTAACTTATTATTAACATTTTTATATATCTCTGTCATTTCTCCACCTTGATCTAAAAATTTTGTAAAAGTTAAAGGTATTTTATATTGAGTTTTATTTAAATGATTTATGTTTACATATCCCAATAAACTTAAGTGAGTAATTGGTTTGTATTTTATAGTCTTACATCCTCTATCAATATAATCCGCGACTATTTTTCTAAGTTGATCTACTATATACCTCGGTAACACATTAAAATTAGATTCTACTAAAAATTGCTTAAATGTAATCATAATTTTAAATAAATTGAAATCCTACATCATTAATTGCACCGGCTAATTTGACTCCTACAACTCCTAATGTTGGTATATCAAACTGAATAATTATAGTATATTGCTGACTTTCTATATCTGCAGTAACGTCAATATCTGTTAATTTGACTCTAGGTTCAAATAAGCTAACATTTCTAATAATTTTTGATGCAATTATTCTGCCAGTATATTCTGTAATTGGGTTAAATAAAAAACCTTTTAAATTAAGACCGTATTCTGGTGATAAAATCTTTTCGCCAGGAGAAGTTGTAAATAAAGTAACCATTGAATTGCGTACAGCATTTAAATCAAAATCGCTAACAATATCCGAAATTTGCGGAGTTTTGTGTAGCTGATCATTTAATAAAATACCTTGCTTTAAATCTAGATGAAGATCAGCATATAAATATCCCTGACTACCTAATTGTGCGACTGGTAACGTGTCTATTATAATATTTGACATAAAAATATTTATGCTAGGCATAAATAATAATAATGAGTAAGCAATTTTTAAAAATATGTGAGTCCCAAATAACCCGTTATACCCGTGGTGGGTTTTTAATTGGTGATTGTATTAAATTTGTTGATAAATTTAAATCATCTGAATCATTTAAGAGTATGCCAGCAGTAACTCAAAAACTAATTGACCATATGATAGAAACCGGTCTGAATATTCGAGTGACCGGCATTAATAATAAATATCCATCACGTGCACCTGGTAATGATGAAAATATGAATGGTGAGGTAGCACTAAATATCGCTCTCGATAACAGCGGTGGCAGATATACACACTATTGCACCATTGCACCTGATCTAGTCATGCCTCTGGACTTTTCACCTGGTCTTGCTCCTATTCCTGATTCACTCACGCGACCAAATAATCAACAAATAACTCCAATTGAGTTTAAAGCTGATGATAAACATATTTCTCGTCAGACTATGGTCAACGATAAAAAGATGGCAAAGACACAATTATCTCTGCCATCTAAATATGTTAAGATTCCTTCTAATACACCTAAAGGAGCCTCTTCTCCCTCGGTTGATAGCTATACTATTAATTACTTAAAAGGATTTTAAGAGTATAAGCAATTCTGTAAGCTAATTAAAGCTGAGTATGCATTAATCTCAGCATCAATCACAAAGCTATGTCGATACATGTATTCAGAGATAATTAGAATACCTTCACGTTTTTTACCTACATTAATCGTACTCTCGTATAGCTTATTTAAGATAACTTTTAGTAGCATATGATAATCAGCTTGGAAGCTTGATTCATTTGTAATAATGAATTTACGAAGCGACATTAAATCTAAGTCTTTAATGCCATTCCAAACTTCAGTAATAAACGTCTCTACAAGATTAAAGTTATCAATACTCAATACTCCACCAATAGAGTATTTTTGTAAGTAATTAATAATTTTTCTAATATCTGGAAAAGTAGAACGAATTAGCTCAATTAATTTTACTCGTTGATCATCAGGTATTTTAACATTCTCTTTATTGAGAATATATACACAGCGCTTTACAACATCATGGATATCATAATTAAACGAAAGCGACATACATCGACTTTGCAATGCAGGTATGATCTTATGAATATAGTTCGCAGTAATAATGAACCGAGTATTAGTTGCATACTCCTCCATAACATTTCTTAATGCTCTTTGTGCATCACAAGTAATTCCGCATGCTTCATCAAGAATAACAACCTTAATGCCACCATTCATTGACTTAGTCTGAGCAAAGCCAATAACCTTATTACGAATCGTATCAATACCTGACTCATCACTAGCATTAATGTATAAGTAGTCACACTTCAAAACATCCTTTACAATAATCTTCGCCATCGAACTCTTACCAATACCTGGTGTTCCTACTAAAATTAAGTTCGGAATAGTTTCTTTCTCACCATATAACTGCAATTGGTTAAAAGTATCTTTAGGTACAACTAATTCACTCAATGAATTAGGTCTATAACGCTCACACCAAATTAAATCTAAATTAATCATGCGCTATTATTGTCCAGAGCTTCCTCGACCTTGACTGCCTCGATCTGCAGGAATGATTTCATCAATAAAGCTAAGAGTAGTTAACCAGACTTTTTCAACTTTGAACTGAGCCACTCTATCTCCTCGATTAACAGTATAATCGATATCATTATGATTATACAGTTTAACCCCCATATCCCCGCGATATCCATTATCAATTTCACCTGCATGAGCTTGGATATCATTCTTAAAGCTAAGACCTGAACGCGACTTAATAACAAATCCAAAACCAGGGGTAATATAACCAACAGTTAATCCGACTTGAACCACTGCAGATCCTTTTGCTGGTACAATTACACCTTCGACAGCATAGATATCATAACAATTATCTCCATCATATGCTTTAGTCGGAAGTAGGGCGTTTTGGTGAGTTTTAACGAATTTAATTTCAATTTTTTCAATCATATTTGTATTATAGATGGTTTCCGTAATAAAGCAAGAATTGTTGAATAACTCATTCATAATACTAAATACAGTTAGACTAATTATGAATGACGATTTAGATGACACAGTTGATGGTATACTTGATCAGTTACGCGCTAACAATACAGTAATAAAAAAGGTAGAAGCTTTTCCCGCGGTTACTAAAGATAATCTAGAAGCATTTATTTTAAAGCACACTAGTGAATTAGTAAAAAGTAGCTCCGAAGCTGTAGAGCTAGTTAAAGACTATGTTACAAGTGCTCCTAATGCTGAGGATGTTACAGCATTAGCGGATTTGGTCAAAGCAACGGCAACTGCAGTCAATACTTTGAACAACCTTTTATCTACTGAAAAGAAAAACAATACTTTAATTAAAATTAAAGAGATGGATATTAATAGTAGGCGAGAAGAATTAGATACTGCAATTGGGGTAAAGTTGCTGTTAACCAGAGAAGAGTTAATGAAGCAGTTACTTAATAGTGCGCAGTTAATTGAGGATGCAAAGATTATTAATGTTGATTTACTTGAAATTGGAAATGACTAACGGTTTTTAGGTAGTGCAATTATATGCAGTGTACCTCTATTTGTTACTGAGTTACTAGTAAATTTTATACCGAAATTAGTTGCTGCTTGTGGATTTATTTCCATATGACCATAATAATTATTTCGCTGATGCTGAGCGTCATCACCGCGGTCAAAAAAAACTGCTTCCTGATATTGCCCATTATACATTAATCCAACTTTATCGCCCAATTTAAAATTAGGATCTGTTTGTCTAATTAAAGCTATTTGTTTACTGACTAATGCAACACCTGGTAAATCAGGATTATATAATTTTTTGCCAAGAGATGTATTATTTTGTCTAGTTCGATCGCCATAACCTCTTGGGTCATATCCTCCGTCAAAATCTATATTTACATTGCCGCCGCTATCAACGGAATTCCCTACAACGTCACCATTTGCATTTAAAATATTTTTCGTTTCAGGATCTATCGAATACCCTTCTGGTAAAACTGCTGGTGTAGGAAGCACGTGTTGATGATTATCGTTACCTTGTTGTAAAGCACCAGTGGATGGTCCGATATTACCATTTGGTACTTGCCCATCATCAAATTTGTGATAATTACATGAATTCATAATTTTAACAACCGTATGTGTATTTATATGGAACTAAATCGTTTACTGAGGGACCAATCGGAGTTGTAAACTGTTCTTTACCAGTTAAATCAATAGTATTTTTATATCCATGGTTATTAACTGTAATATAAAAATCTTTTGATTTCCCAAGATTCATATTAGGATCCTGGTAATTAAATCTACGATTAAAATCTGAAATTCTATGACAGTCTCCTAATATTTTCGCAACAATATTAGTTATCATATTAGTATTGTTAAAAGCATTGTATGTTGTGGACAAATCACTTGTAAATGGTAAGTTATCAGTACTAACATATGGCATCCCTTGTGCAACTGCTGCTTTCTCTTTTTCAACTCTCGCTTTAGGAAAAAATAAAGAAAGGCTACTTCTATAAGTATTTTCAACTGCTAGAGATAAGCTTGCATGCTCTGCTGCAAAATGATTATTTATTTTATTAAACGTATTGACTGCCATACCAATAGGAGCCTGCAAAAACTCGCAAGTAGTATCCCATAATGGTGAGCCTGAAGAAGCAACTGCATCAGTCTTATTTGCATGCGTTCCAACACTTTCACTAGTAGGTTCGAGGTAATTACAAGGAGCTAAGCAACTTTGAAGTGCTTCAGCTAAAGCATTTAAAAACTGGTTATCATTATCTATTGTATTACTATCAGATACTTTCTTTTTTGACGGATTTTTAATATTTGAGGCTGTTTCAAATGCTTTATTTAATTCATATTTTACTCTGTTGACGACATCTAATGGCCCGCTATTAATTTTATCTCTAAAAAATATTAACATATTAGTATCTAATTCAGGTCCTAATAATGTAAATTTTTTAGTAAAATCTCTATAAGCATTTAATTGATTAGATTGTGAAATAGTATCTTTCCAATTATACATTAAATCTAATTCTGTTGCAAATAAATCAGCGGTTTCGCATAAGTTTGTATGATTTCTCAAATAAGAACTATCTGGGCCTATTGATATTGCTTCTAATATTTCTGGTGCTAATGTTTTTGCTAATATCATATGTTTTATTTTATTCTATAAGGTTTAATTGTTTCAACAACATTAGTGTATCTATCCTGTGTTATTATGTGCTTTACGGAGGTTATAAAATGTCTACCCATATGATATTTATCCCATCGAGATGTACCGCCTATGTCTTGAGTACCATTGTTTACAACATCAATAAACTTACCTGATTGACGGCTAGTAAAGCCTTCTAGTTCTATACTATAAGTATTTTGTAAGAACAAAAACGCACCGATTTGAGTTTGATTTATTGTTGCGGCAGAAACATCTCTAGGTTCATCATTTTTTTTGTTTTGATATATTTTTGACTGTTTCTTTAATTTACTAACATTTAAATCAAAATTTGGTTCTAATTCTACATTATCGTACATTAGCTTAAATGGATCAATATACAATTTCGTAAATTTTTCAATAATATTTTTTGTATTACCTATTTTTAAATCTATTATATAAGTATTTACAGGCTTACCGGTAGATATATTAGCTACATTTACAAGAAAATCAGAACTACTATTACTACTGGGATTGTTAATATTAAATGTTAATATCGCTGATTCTCTTAATATAGTACTGTAATATGGGTATTTTATTATATCACCGCTTTTAGTATTTTGATTTATTGTATCATTAAAAAATAAAGTTTCAATTCCATGTCCTTTATCTGCTTCGGAATGCTCTTTAAATATTTTACCTAATGATTCAAAAGTAAATTTTTTACTATATCTACCATAATTTAAAATACCATAATCATTGTAAGGATCTTCACATGAATGATAGTTTCTAATATAATTTATTGCATCACTAAAATTAACATCGCCTGAAAAAGAGAGAAACATTTGCTGTTTACCTCTATCAAATTTTTTTGTATCTATTAAATTATCAACACTAATATTGTAGTCACGTTTTAAACAGTCAAATAAAAGTGACTGTATTATATCACCGGTAAAAATGGACCTATCTTTATTACTATCAGTTGAATTGGAGTTATTGCCTGTATTAAATGCGCACTTTTTTTCATTTAAATAATACTGAAATGCTTCAACTAATTTTAACTTTTTAGCCTTTCTTTTATCATACTGAATATCACAGCATTCAGTTACAATAAATGCATGTGACATCATTAATATTTGCTTTACTTCTTCGGATGGAGCTACTGTTGTGTCACTCTCTAAATTTGACATAAACTCAATATATACCAGATCACGACCGTTACCCCTAAAAGAAAATTTTTCGTCGCTTGATTTTTCGTATACTTCAACACTATTAAGTATTAAAGTTGCTTCAGAAAATGGATTAAAAATATTATCATTAATTACTAATAAAAGAATTGCATTTTTATTTAATGCAATTCCCTCCACAGTACTGTCGGTTATATTACCATCATTATCCATAACAGGCATTTCATTAAATAATGTAATATTTAATGTGTATTCTTTGTTACCTATAATTGTAGTAGTAGGGTTTGAGGCAGGTAAATTTGAATGCATAATTACTTTAATTTGTTAATTACATTATTAATATAATTTGGTCTAAGTATTCTAAGTGTCGAGCCGGGCGCAATTAACTTAGTTGGATTTTGTATTTTGTTGACTATTACTATTAACCACCATAAATGTATTGTATTGTATATATTAAAACTTAGTGTCGTCAATGGTAATAGTTTATTTACTTCATATAATTCATAAACATTGTCAGATGTTGTATCAGGTATTGTTATTTTATTTAAAATATTATAATAATAATAATAATTACTATCTTTAATAGTAGTAAAAACGTTGAATAAATTCTCGTATCTATTAGAATTAATTGATGGTAATTCGTTTATGCTATTTTGTTTCATTATTGTAATTTTTTTTACTAATATGGCGTGGGAGCGGTGGAAGCAGCGGTAGCTTCGGTAGCTTCGGTGTTTAGGTGAGTTCTAACATTTATACCATTAAGATCTTTGCCAAACGCTTGAATATAATAATTGCTGGCATCTGTAGTCAACGTTTCTAGAGTTATACTAACTATATATGCATCAGGTATTAAGATTTCAACCCCATCGGTAAATTCTTTTGTTAATCGTTTATTACCAAGATGATGTATAGATAATCTCTTAACATAGCAAAACGGGTAATGTGCTACCCCTGGTATAGTTACATCATACACTACAGGTATTTCATTTTTAACAAGATTAATTCTGTATGGCAAATTTTGAATTACTAAATTTTTTATTATTGCTAAATTTCTCGCAACATCCTCAAATTTATGCGTATTTATTAATGGAAATTTTATAGGTATTTCAAGAGTGTTTGTTGAATCAAAATTGTAAAATTTAGGACGCTCTATATAAATACCTGGGTCCCAAAACGATGCCCCCTTTATTACATCTATTCCTGCATTAATAACGTTTTCTATCCCTACAAAAAGTGGTGAATCTTTTGAGCTGTCAGCCCACCGATTTTTTATTTCAAAATATGACTCATTAAAGTAAGGAAAAATATAGTTAAATCCTGTGGGAACCACACTATATAGCCATGAATATGGTGCTAAATTTGGATCGCTTTCAATTTGAGGCTGAATATCCTGAAGAAGTGTTTTTTGAGTAATACTTGTTAAAAACCCACCCAAACTATCAGGTATAAATAACTTTACTAGATTTGATAATGCATCCGGTATAAATTTATCTAATGTTCCTATACCATCAGGTATAAGACCAATTGCATGACGGATTGACTGTAATGCTGATGAAGATGTTATTCTATATTCCGTTAAAATTACATGTGGTATTCTCTCGTCACACCCGTTGGTTTTATATTTTGTAATTTCTGAAACTGTCCACTTTCCATTCTCGCTAGATTCAACTATATTAAATATTGTTAATTTATCTGTTTGATCGCTTATACCTGGTATAATATTCTTAATAGCCAGTAATGGATTTGATTTTAATAATTGAAACCATTCACCAGCTTTTTTAAAATCTGAGGAGCCCATAATATTAACTGTAAGCTAAGTTAGATGTTTCGAGCACAATATTCTTTAAAAATGAAGTTTTTGTATCTGACACATTATTTGAAATAAAAGTATTTTTATTATTATCGCCACTTAATTGAGTTGAGCTTTTCGAATTAGAAATATTATTTGCAATAATATCTAATTTATTACCGTTATTAATCAATTGGTCAAGCTGTTTTGTTAAAATTATTGCTTCTTTTTCGTGTAAATTTGTTAGCATTGTATTTAATTGGCTATCTATATTTAGTTTAATACCAATAGGATCATTAAAGGTATTACGTAAATTAAGAACTAAATCATTAACTTTATTATTGATAGGTGTTAAATCTATTTCATTTAATTGATTGAAGCTACTAACTACATTTGATAATAAACTTGTTGATTCAGCAAATAAGTCTGTAATAGCGGTATTAAATGCATTAATACTGTCTACAATTGTACTTACATTAAAGTCTTTAAATAAGCCTGCTGTAGCTTTATTTAATGCATTAATACTATCTACAATTGTACTTACATTAAAGTCTTTAAATAAGCCTGCTGTAGCTTCATTTAATGCATTAATACTGTCTACAATTGTACTTACATTAAAATCTTTAAATAAGCCTGCTGTAGCTTCATTTAATGCATTAATACTGTCTACAATTGTACTTACATTAAAATCTTTAAATATGTCTTTAATTGCTACATCTAATGAATTAATACTATCTACAATTAATCCTATATTAAAGTCTTTAAACGAGTCAGTAATAGCTGTATTAAACCGTTTAATACTATCGACAACAGTGTTTAAATTTAAATTGTTGAATATGTCTGGATTCGACATTACACTTAGTAATTTAGTGTAATTATCTATATAATCCTTAATTGGCTCAGAATTAATAGGCACAGATAAACTATTATGTAAACTTGCAATTGAATCTGCTACAGATTGTAGATTTACTGCATTAATTTCATTAGCGAATCAGCTATAGTACGTTGGGTAATCTATTTTAGGTATTTCATTACTATTTAACTTTAAACTTAACGATTCATTTAAATTTTTAATTGAATTTGCTACAGACTCGAGATTTACAGCATTAATTTCATTAGCAAATCTTGCATAATACTTTATTGGATCTTTAGAAAAGAAATCAAGTAAGGTAGCTGCTAAATTTGTACCAGACCCTATTATACCTGCTGCAAGAGCTTTGTTTAATTTAACAATTGCAGTCGCACATTTTGTTAATTTGTCAGGGTCCACCTTATTATATTTTAGTAAATTTTCTGCAATGTATCCCATTACTCGTGCCAACCCGGTTAATGCAATTAAACCTGCACCAATTGCAACAGCACCTATACCAGTTATCATTATTGAACCTATTACAGTAGCGAGTGTTGCAAAACCTGTTATTGCTAATCCTGCTACTGTAATACCTTTAAGTGCAGACTCCCACGGAACTTTACTAATAGCCATCATTGCTGGTGCAATTGAATATTGAATTACTGCTGCAATTGCTGCAATTGCAAGTAAACCGGCTATAGCTGCAACAGCACCTACACCAGTTATCATTACTGCACCTATAGACCCAGCTAATATTGCAACTGCAGTTATTGCTAATCCTGCTGCAATTACACTACCCATAGCAGTCTCCCACGGTACTTTACTAATAGCCATCATTGCGGGTGCAATTGAATATTGAATTAATGCAGCAATTGCAGCAATTGTAATTAAACCGGCTATTGCTGCAATTGCGCCTACACCAGTTTCTATTGCAGCACCTATTGTCTCAGCTAATAATGCGATTGTTGTTATTGCTAATCCTGCTGCAATTACACTACCCATAGCAGACTCCCACGGTACTTTGCTTATTTCCATCATTGCAGGTGCAATTGAATATTGAATTACTGCTGCAATTGCTGCAATTGCAAGTAAGCCGGCTAACATACTTAAAGCGCCTGCGCCTGTATTTATTGTTTTACCTATTGTTGTTGCTAATACTGCAACTGTTGTTATTGCTATACCAGCTGCAATAATACCACCTAAAGCTTCCTTCCATTTAACTTGACTTAATTTTATCATTGCAGGGGCTATTGCTAAATTTAAAATTGCTGCAATACCGCCTAAAGCTATTAAACCTTTTAATATACTACTCCAAGGGACAATTATTAGACCGGCTAATATACTAATAAACGCTAGTATCCCACCCGCAACTAGTAAAATTGTTTTTACATCAACAGATGGCATGCCGCCAATTGATTTAATAATAAAATATATTGCAGTGCCTAGTGCTGCAATACCTGCTACAGCCCCTATACCTTTAAATAAAGTTGTAAACCAGCTATTACTAGATCCTTTTAATTTCTCACTATCTTGGTTAAGATCCTTTACTGCTCTCTTTGATATTTCTATTAATCTAACATCAACTACATTAGAAGTTAAATTACTCTTTTTATCCTGCCCAGTAAACAGTGAAAGTAAGCTAAATCCAAGTGTTGAATTAAAAATCTTTGCAATACTTTTCCATCTTATTTTCTCATTTGAGGTTAAAGTAGACGGTTCATCAGGCCCAAAGCCATCTTTAATTTTATTTTTATTACTTTCTTCAGCATACCTGGAAGTAGTATTTTCTTTCTGCTCATTAAATTTTAAACAGAATTGTTCTAATAAAAGTAAAACTCTTGATAATTGCGCGGTAACGTCCATTACCAATATTTACTTAAGACTTATTCTTTTGTAAAGAATCTCGAATCAATAATTATAACATTGTTTGATATAGTTAGAAACTCTTCTTCACTTTTACGTAATTTACCCATAAAACTAATTACCTCTTCGTTTAATTTTGCGGGGAGATTTTCAATAATGTTTACCAATTCTTTAACAGCTAATAAATTACAATCAATTGTCTCTGTACCAATCGTAATAGTATCAATATATTTTGCTATTTCGTATATATATAAATTACCTATTGCTTCACTAATACCTTCTTGCTTTTTAGCTTTATCAATATGCGATCTATTAATTTTTGAATCTTTTGCTAATGAAGGATATGAAATATCTAATTCAATTTCGGATTCAAATACAATATGTTTAGAACACTCTTCGGGTAAAGGTATTTTAATATCTTTTGCTAATAATTGATTAAAATTTAATGTCTGTTGATTATTATCATTTAATATAATACAATTTGTGCCTAGTGCATTTGCGCGTAACTTTAAAATAATTGGAATTTTATCGTAAATACTAAATTCTACATTTTCCATAGAATTAGTATTTATAATATTTGTAATCTCTTCACTTAAAGTAATCCCCGCTGCTACACCGTCTAATCCAGTTTTAAATAAATCTTTTTGCTGCTTAATCGACAGTTGACGGAATTTAATAGATCGTTTCTGTGATGCAACGAATATATCCACAAGATTAGTATCTGATATATTACGTAATTTAGTTAAAATATTTGTTAATTGGCTCATATTAATAATTATTACAGTTAGTATGTTTTACTACTGTCTTTACTATTTTTATTATATTCATCTTGTTGCTGTTTTAACTCTTCATTGTAAAAGTTTAAATGGAGTTGAGACTCATTTGGAGTCAAATTTAAATACGTATCGTTATCATAATTTAATTTACTCATTAAAATATACTGCATTTTATATACGTTTAATAAATTTTCGTTGTATATTGCTTTTATAAATTCAAATAATGTATTATTAAAAATATTAAACTCTACTTTGCTAATATTTTGTTTAGTGTTAGCCGCAATAATATCAATATGCTCCATAGATTTAGTAGTAATATCTATAAAGTTAATTATTTGATTAAATAACTTAGCTGGTATAAAATTTAAAATTGATTCACGCATTTTACTAGTTACTTGATTCATTTGAATTAAATCTTTGTCTATTTGTATACTTTGAATAGTATTAGCAATATTTGTGAACTCGTAACTAATATCTTTAGGTATGTTAATCTTTATTTTTATTAAATCATCAATAAAGACTTGCTCTGTTATTATTGGTAGAGATTCTAGTATATGTGCACACAGTTTATCGATTTTACATTTGTATTGTTAAATAATTGACCTGTATTAATTGTAATACTATTGTTTATACTAATAGATCGTAAGTCTAATAAAATTAAAAATTTATCAATGCAGTTTAATTCTTTAATTTGATTTTTATTTATTACTGTATATTCAATAATTTTGTCTAAAAAATTCGATATAATTACATTATCATTATTCATTATAGACTTAACAAACGGTACATATAATCTATTTGGCAGCTCACGACACTCAATAGATTTATTGTCTGTTAATTTAATATTAAAAGTAAACATGTTTAGTCGTTATGTTTCTTCGAGCATGTGATTCCTATACGTATATGTATTATATGCCCACTGCACACTAACAGTCCTAACTTCTTCAGCGGTATAAGATAATGGATTACCAGGTATATTTGTTGGAACGCAGTCAAAAAATTGATAATATTTTCGGATTGTGCGCTTTTTATCCATTGACCTTGTAAATTGAACTATATCAATATTTGCTTTAAAACTTCCACATTTTCGTGCTAATAATCCTCTATATGCAGCTGTTACCATCCACGGTCGTATAATTAAATCAATAAAATCAAGATTAGTTTCAAGAAAATCTATAGTTAAACTTCTAGATGAATTTTTAGCTCTATCTGATCCAACCACACCTGTTAAGAAACCACCTGCTCCTGCATCCAAATCTGCATCTTTTGTTGCAAAACTATCTAATGGTAATTTAATGCTTTGTATATAAAAGCAGCCCATTTGTTTATTTATATCGTCATTGAATATCTTTTGTTGATCATCTTTCTTAATTCCAAATTTTCTATTACTATCCATGTGAATATCCGTATTAATATTCTTATAAAAGGTTTCATTAATTGGGGTGCTAAATCGAGCTACCCATAATGTCTGTAGAGGAATGCCTGATTCCCATAAACTTATTTGTTTGTGAAATAAATTTCTATAAGATTTTTCACCATTATCTAAACCTGAAAAAAGAGCTGCCATAAAAATATTTATAGCAGCTCTTTAATTTTTAAATAATTAAACGAATCTATTTAATTGTCTATACTCCTAAAGCATTAGGAGTATCAGATGCACTTTTATTTATAGTGTTAAATAATGGAGTATTTATAGGTCCATCGCCTCTTTTTGGATCCGCTGGATTAGTTACTGTAAAATAGTGATATCCAAATGATACTTCAAATGTTACTGGTGCACCTGTACCCTCTGCAATATTATACTCAATGCCGCCGACTTTTCTGATTGAAGCGCCAATTAATTGAAAATAGCGGACCGGTTCTAATTGTTTATCAAGCTGCATCAATGAAATTGTGCTATCATCGTTAGCAATATCATAGGCACCCGTACTGCTGCCATCATTAAATGTTCGCGCCGATTCCTGTAAAAATTTGTGATGCAATTCTGATTTAGCATCGCAATAAAAAGTAAGTGAGTAACCAGCTGCCTCACCATAGGTTGGTACACCCGGTAAATTAAATGATACTCCCATATATTTAACATCTATATTTGCTAATGTACGCTCAGGTAGCTTAGCAGCTTTAACATATGTTAAATCTTTCTCATCTATCTCAAGTTTACCGACTTTGAGGTTAGCTACTTTAAAGAGAAAATCTCTCGAAAATTCTCTGCTAACTGCCTCTTTGTAAAATTTCCTAATTGTTTGATTGCTTGGCATATAATAATATTTAGTTAAATTTGTTTTCTAGAATTAAATTATTTCGTTAAAGTTTGTACTTGTTCTTGTCGCATAAAAGTTAATTAGAATAAACTCGCTTGTACGCACTGGTTTAATGTATATATCAATTACTAATTCATTAGCATCAATAACACTAGCGGGGTTATTACGTTCATCACATACAATTAAGTAATCATAGATACCTTGAGTGTTTTTAGCATTTTCGAATATCGGAGATAAAGTATTAATTATTCTTGTCCGTGTAAACAATGTATTTGGCTCAAATACGAAGAATTTCGCAGTTGCTTTAGTAGTCTTTTCGAGATATAGAAACAATCGTCGAACATTAATTCTGTCAAATGAACTTGGTTGTTTTAATAGAGTCTTTTGACCAAACACCACAAATCCATCAGATGGGAATAATGCGACAGGGTTTTGACCAATTTTATATAACTGATCGCGTTCTTTCTGCTTTGGATATATAGCAAGATCACTTGCACCCGTAACAATCCCGCGATTAAATCCTGCAGCTGCAATCCATGGCTGAGCATTACGATCAGTCACAGCCATTAAATTAGCTGCATAGCCTGAGAACGGTACCCAGACATT
>Ga0114966_10001311_pt1 | contig 23174 bp, 35 predicted proteins | sample M_130207_XF_Meta_FD_87029 | JGI IMG/M metagenome (GOLD analysis project Ga0114966, IMG submission 87029) | Freshwater microbial communities from Lake Montjoie, Canada to study carbon cycling - M_130207_XF_MetaG | ecosystem: Environmental > Aquatic > Freshwater > Lake | place: Lake Montjoie... | reverse complement strand
GGCGAATAATGCACTATTTGTATAGTATTCCATTAAGTCTACACGAATTAAATCACCCGCGTTACAAGGGAAAGTAGCCGTTACATTTACGCGAATGTTTCCTATTCCAGAATCACTTGCCACCGCTCCATTATATGTTCCAATTAAAACATCGCTAGAATTATATTGCCTAATTATAGCGCGTGAAATTCTATTTGTAGGCGTACTATCTAACAATTCTAGGGCAATGCGCGCCGTAAATGTATAGGTGCCTGCATAGGGAACAACGTACTTTTCGCCATCAAATAAATTGTTTGGGTCACTTATTTCATTTAGGTATTTAATAGGTACACCGACTTCATGATAATAGTATTGCGCGCTATTGGGCGGTACTGGAAATATTGTCCAGTGCTGGCTATAATCATTTATCTGTGCATTAAACGTTGTTAGCGCGGGGTCAAAACCTACAATATATTGTATTAATGAATTCGGGTAGCCCTGCAACCAGTTTCCAGAAACCTGTTCATTAACTAAACTTGCATTATAAACAAAGTCGCCAGCCGCAAGGGGGTCACCTTGCACTGCAGTAAATGATGTACTGGGTTCAACTCTATTTCCGTACGCATGTATTACAATCATATTAAGGTCGAAATCTTCATTGTTAAACCTTAAAATATCTTCAATAATGTTTGTATCAAAAATAACTTCATCACTTCTAAGGTTTAACATTTTAGAGGTGTTACACGTTCCTAAAATACCAAACGACTCATTGCGAAATCCATAGAATGGCGCCTGTATAAATGAACAGGGACTATTTCCTTTGTCGCAGTCGCCTGCATTAAAAAATGGATTTGAACCAAAGTCTACACCTGCAATTAAACTTTCAGTATCATATCGCATTTCTATATCTGGCTGGTCAAGTAAAAGTATAGACTGCTCTAAATCGAAAAAATAAGACGCTTGCTCAATCCTTAAAAGCGGCCTGCCATTTGCCTGTTTTTCAAAACCCATTCCTAGCTTTAACTTTTTGTTTAAAGCAATAAATAGTTTATCAAATACTAATTGAGTATGAACAAATGTGCTATTCCTAATAGCTACTGCATTTGTTACAACGTAATTTTGAGGGGCGAAAGGTGGGTTGTCATAAATAAATCTAAAAAAAGTAGAATCAAAATCAATTAACCCGTCTGACATACAATTTACCAAATGAGCAAACGCATCGTAAACGCTTATACAACCGCAAAGTTGAGACGGGAAATAATTTCCATTTGAGGGGTCAAAAAGTTCTAACGTTCTAACTACTGGGGCAACTATTGGCAATAAATTTTTCGATATGTTAGAGTCAGAGTAAAAGGGTATGCTTTTATTGTTATTAATCTTTGTGCTAAATGTTTCGTCGTATAGTTTGGTAGTTACTTGGCACCTGTCTAAATCAAAAACAGACTCTGTTATAATTAAATACCCGTCTACCAGTTTTTCAAAATTATCTGTTTCGTTAAATATTCCAGACGTGTGACATTTAAAGTAGACAGAAACATTTACCAAATCACAATGTTCACCGCTTAATACTAGCCCATAAATATATTCATAGGCTGGCCCAGTAAAGATTAAAGGGTTTTCAAATGAAACAACGCGCGCCTGTATGTTAGTGTCCTCTGTAATACTTAAACCGAATTCGTTTGCGTTTACAGGTTGCCCCCTATCTTCATTGTTTAAAATAAACTTTAGTTCCTGTGCCATTGGTATCTGTTATCATTTATTGAATAGCTAAACGTAGGCTTTGACTTTTTCATATCCTTTCGCAAACCTCTAAGTTCATTTTCCATTGTTTTACTATCCAGCGTTGCATTTACACTAATACCTGTTTTTTGTGTATTATCTTTAATGTAAGACATTATCACTGGCTTAACATACCTTTCGTTAATTAAGCGTCTGAAAGTTTCTGTAGACTGGTTTAACGCGTTTACTTCATTCGGGTGTTTAGCATATTGCTTTTTATTTATAATGTATTCGCCCTTTTCCGCCTCTATCATTGTACCGCCGTCACTATGCGACCTGCCGCCAATTAAACCACCTTTAGCAAATTTAGGCAACGGCTGGCTTGTAATAGCGGCAATCTGGGCTGCACCTGTTAGTATAGCTGCAGCTACCAAAACGGGGTTAGGAATAGCCTTTGTTATTCCAGCCGCCGTATTAATTACCGCATTAAATAATGCAACCGCCTTGTCTAATTTAGCCTGCTTCAATTTTTCGGCAGCTATCATTCGGTTTGTTCTGGTAGTGACGGCTTCAATCTCTCTTTGCTTTTCCACCTCTGAACGGGTAGAGTCCTGTATAGCGGCAATCTGCAAATCTCTTGTTTCAGTTATACGTGCAATCTGTTGTTCAGAGTCCTGTTTAATAACGTCGTTATATGCAGAAAACAATTCGCTTGTTTGGTTTAGTGCATCAAATACCGCTTTAACTCGCATGTCGTACAAGTCTTTCTGCAGGCGTTCCTCAATAGCGGCAATCTGGTCTGCAGCCTCTTGCGTTTTACCAAGGCGTTCTGTAATTGCCTCCTGTTCCAGTTTGGCGCTAGTTTTTAGCAAGTCCTCTTGGTCTTTTAATCCTGCTTTGCCTACGTATTTTTTCGTTTCTAGTTTAAGTTTTTCGCCCTCTAGGGCTTTTTGCCTATACTGACTTTCAAGCACCCTAACTGCCTCTAGTGTTTCTGCTTCAATTAGTTTAATGTCTGCAGCCTTTTGTAGCGCGTCGGCTTTGCTATTTTCAACGTCGGTTTTTCTAATCAATGCGCGCTGCTCAATTAATAGCTTTTCATTTTCTAGTGACTTACCATTAACGGCAATTGTTAATTGTATTTCCTTTTCTTTTAATGAAAGAATGTTACTTTGCCCCTTTTGTGCAATTTCCTTTGACTTAATCTGGTAGTCTGCATCTGCTTTTAACAGGGCTAGGTTGTATGCGTCATTGTCTGTTTTTATTTTTTCTGCATTTTCTTTTGCCAATTTATATTCAGAGTCTGCGACCTGCTGGTCAATTAAGAGGCTTTGCGGCGCCAGTGACTGCTTTACTTTTATTTTCTCTAGTTCAATACTTGAAACCCTAATAACTTCATCCAGTTTAAGTTGTTCAATCCTTTTGCTAGATTCGGCTTCAAGTAATTCAATAGTGCTTAATCTAAGTTTGGCATTTTTAATCGAACCCTTTGCATTATTTTTATCAATATCTAATTGGTTTTCGGCCTGCTTAATTTTATTCTGCAGGCTTGCCCCGTTTAGTATTTCCTCTTTTCTTAATGTGTTTTGAGTAATTTTAAAACGTTCGTCAATCTGTTTTGTAATAGCTGCAGTTGCCTTTTCAGCGTCTGCAATTGCTTTTTCATTCTTAGCCTTTTGTTCCTCAATATCTATAATTTGAACGTCCTTTCCTGCATTCTTATCAATTGCATCACGAATTCCTTTTACAGTTTTTATTGAGGCTGCTAGTAAATTTTCATTTACCCTAATTTCTTTTTCCTTTTTATCAATCTGGTCTTGCGAAAGTGTTCTAGCTTCAACTCCCTGCAACCCCTGTTCTAATTTTAATTCATAAACACTTTGCGTTAATTCTTTGTTAGTCCTTTCCAGTTGAACTTGGCTCAAATATTCTGCTTTCGTGTCCTCTTTTTTCTTTACTTCTGCAGCCGCCCTTATATTTTCCCTGTCAACATCTGCCTGCGACTTGTCTCCACGTAGTACGGCCAATTTGTTTTCTAAGTCTATACTTTCTTTACTCAAACCCCTTAATGTTGCAGCAGACTGCAGCTGAACAATAGTTGCATTTTTAGTAACGGCGGCGGCCTCTTCTGTTTTCTGTCTTTGTTTTTCTAGCTTTTCTATTAATAGGCCTATGCCAATTACCAACAAACCGACACCCGTAGCTGCCAGTGCGCCTTTAAAAATGTTTAGGGACTTAGCAGAAAACTGAACAGACGTTCCAAGTATAGTGTAACTGACTGCAGACTGGCGAACACTAGCGGCGTTAATCTGTTGCAACGCCGTATTAATAGCAACTGCAGCCGAACTTTGACCAGTAAAGAATTTGCCAAGTTGTTGCACACCCTGTAAAATACTCATTGCCGCCGTTGTTTTGGCAATTACCTTTTGTAAATCTTGGTTTTCGTCGCCAAATAATGCGGCTGCTCCCTGTCCAATAGCGAATGCACCAGCCAATTGTTGCGCCGCATCTACAGCTACGTCAAACTTAAATGTATCACTTGCCAGAACGCGAACTGTTTCATTTAAGTCGCCAGCTTGGTCTTCTAGCCTTGCAGTAACAAGCAATAGTTGTCTAAACTGGTCGGTTGCATCTAGTCCTGCAGCCTCTAGTCTTTGCAATTCTAGTTTGTTTTCACGTATCTGGGTTTTTAAAGACTTTGCTTTTACCTCTGTGTTTCCAAACTCTTTTGTTAATTTATTCTGGGTAGCAGTTGTTTCTGCTATTTTGCTTCGGAGCGCGGCCTGTTCCTTTTGATTATCTTTATACGCGTTGCTAACCTTTTGCCCAGTAGCAATCAAAACAACTTCCTCTTTCTCTAAAGTTTTTAATGCGGCAACGTACTTGTCAGTGCTTTTCTGTAGTTCATTTAATGCGGCCTTTACTTGTTCGCCACTAAATGCAGCGCGTGTCGAATTAGCGGCCTCTTTCATAGAGTCGCCAACTTTCTTTGCCGTTTCTTGCGCGCCCTTTACGACAACGTTATTTATTTCTCCAATTTTGCTAACAACGGCCTCTAGTGAACTGGCCTCTGCTTTATAGGTGACTAGTATTTCCGCTGACATTTTTTTGAGCCTTTATGAACGACTCAAATTTAATAAGAAATAATTCAATATCACTACCCATTAATTGAGCAAATTGATTTACGTCTCCAGAAACAAGTAACATAACTTGCTCCTTTAGTTTGTTTTCGCTTTTCTGCGCCCTGTATCGCGGTGAATACTCAATTGGGTTATTGTTTCCATTAGGTGTCTTTGCAGAACTATATTGTGCTCCCATAACGTCTTGAATTCGTCTGGCGAAATAGTTAGCAATGGCAGTAGCGGGTCTATACCCGCACGTGTAAAAAAATCGTGTTCCCCCTCTTTGCACATTTCCTCAAAGGCCTCTAATTTTTTCTGGTGTACATCTGGGTTCATTACGTTGGGGTTTTCGTCATCCCTTATTAGCCAAGTGGCCGCAATGTTTAATAGAATGTCCCTGTGTATAATTGTACTTTGTCTTTCGCGTAACACGTGAATGTAGGTACTAACCCTTGCAGCGTTACGTGGGTTTGAAAGTCCAAGTGCAATATCTTTTTCCATTTCTGTTAGAATTAATTCCAACTCAGAACCCGAAACGCCGCTGCTTAAACGCTCTAGCAGACTCATAGACATACTAAACCTTTCAAGTGGCATGTTCGTTTCTTTTGCAAACCTGTAATAGGTGTACCCGTCAAATGTAAAAACATTAACTAGATTTAATTTTGATTGCGCTTTTCTATTCCACTTATTGAAAACCCTGTAGACTTTGCGCGGCATTAATTTTCTGACTAACTTCATAGTATGTACTGGTTGAAAGTATTTGTTCGCCTGTGCTTGTTGTTATAATTGTGCCACCTATATGTACATTTTCTTGTACACAAACAATTCTAAATACATTTATTAGAACATTTGTTTCCCCTAAATCAATTGAAGATATATCACGAATGCTGGCATCTTCTATATTGTCGTCGTATAAAACAAGCCTACATTTTATGGTTATAAATCCTACCATTAATACCAGTATTCAAATGGACATTGGGCATCTTCTACCCTTGTTTTTGCAGGCAGAAAACATTTGCAGCTTTTACAAATGTTCAGCGTTTTGTCTTTATGCTGGCATAGGTTACATATTTTCATTCTATCATTTGACATCGCTCTAGTCTTTTTATTGTCAGTTAAATAATAGTACCAGCCTAAAACAATTGCCTCTATAAATCTATATGCTTTCATAGGATAGTTGCCAGTGTCGGTTGGAAATTACTATTGACAATATAAATATCTATACAAGTGTATGTTTTTAAAAATACATTAAACTCTATATGCGCGTCACTTAATTGCCCGTACGAAAACCATATAGTGTACCCTTGCAACGGGTCTATAATTACGTCTGGTACTTCATACACTCCACTAATTAAATATTCCACGTCGAATACTTGTATACGTCCAGTCCCGTTGTGTTGTACAAACATTCTAAAGTTTTCAGTCGCCACTGAAAAATTAAAAGCAAAGCCTGTTGAACAGGAATCTATTTGGCCTGCATTATAGCAGTTGTTACATACGCTCATAAATGTTTTTTTAGGATAGCGTTTACAAAATAACGGAAACAATCTAAATAATCCGCACGTTGGCTAAGGTTATTTCTGTTTGTTTTTATGATACCGCCCTCAGAGTCGCATTGTACCTGCTTGCAGTCAAACACTAGCCCCTTACATTTAACAGAGTTTACTTTAATGTTTAGCTTTTTTAAGGCCGCGTTGCAATCTACCCTGCTATTTTTATGTTTAGGGTTGGCTGGTATAATTAATTGCCCGTCAGATAGCCTTAAACGTTTTTTGATTAGCGTATACGCGCTGGCATTGTCCCTATTGTAAACAGAACCGCCTGCTCCCATAGAGTCACCTGTTATTCTAATTAATCCAGACGGAATGTTCATGGCCTCAATCCTGTCGCACAACGCTTCAACACTACCCTTTTCAATACGTATTTCCTCTAAAACATTTGCGCCTTTGCCAGCCTCTTGTATCACTACTGCGCAAAGGGGGTTAATATTAAAGTCGCAACAAATGTAAACAGGGGTATGCACGTTTAATGTTATACTATCGTCAATATGTTTTGCATCACTCCACTCATATAGGAATGGGTTTGCAACGTCCTCTGTTACATCCCAATCACCCTCAACAAACCTTTGGTATTGAACAGGTGGCAATTCTTTTAATGACTCAAGATATTCTGGCGACAGATACGGGTTGTCAGTAATTTTTGAACTTATGTACGACCAGCGTTCTGGTAGTGTCCCCTCTCTGTAGCGCGTGTAGATAATATCTTTTACCCAATTGTTAGCAGGGTTGCAGGTAGCCAAACAAACAATAGGGGGGCTGCCAATTGACTGGTTCCAACTCCCTATACGTTCCTGCACTTTGTAGAATGTAACCTCTTGTAATTCGTTTACTTCATCTAGCCCTGCTCCATTAATCTCTAGTCCCCTAAACCTGTTCAAATCTTTGTCCTCGCCATAGCTTTCTGTCATAAAGATAAGTTCAGAACCATTCTTAAATGTTACAACGTTCGTGTCTTTATTCCAGTTTAACACCTGTCCCTGCAGCCCCTCAAATAATATAGACTGAAACGACGGGAACGTTGTTCGTTTTAAGTCTGGCAATGTTTTACGTATAATTACCCAACGTGAACGTGGGTACATTAAAGCAAGTGAACTAAGGGTAATTAATAGCCACCACGTTTTGCCACCGCGTATAGCCCCACCGAAAACCACAACGCGCTTGTTATTATACACCGCTTGTCTATATGCCAAAGATTGACGTTCAGTTAAATTAAACTGCATCTTCTTTCCTTTCCTCTGTCAAAACAATTACTAGAGGTTCATTCGTGGTTATTTTATTATCAATAGTTTGTTTCGGCTTTCCATACCCCCTATCTAACAGAACTTCTGCAGCCCGTATGTCGCCCTTTACTGCTTTACTTCGAACCGCTAACAATATTGCCATTGCAGCCGAAATTCCGTTTTGTTCCTCACTTAATACGTCTGCCAGTATTACGTCCAGTTCTGGTAGTTTTCGTGGCCGTCCATTAGGGTTACCACTTTCGCCAGATTGAAACCTTTTACCATCGTTTGGAAATGCCATAGTCGTCTGTTTTTCGTCTGTTATTTATTTTATTCTGGCACCCACGCTTTTGAGTATGGTTTATCTAGGTCTGGGTGCGACATAACGCCCTGCGTGTTTGTTAGGCGTGTTATTTCCTCGCGTTCCATACTTAGACGCTCCATAACTTCCTCAACGCTTTTACCACTATCTAACATACTCTGAACAATTCTACCCATTTCTAGAACTCCATGTCGCCCTCTAGCCCTATTGTGTCGAATAGTTGACATTTTTTGGTGGTCAATATCTTTTGGTTCAAGTATTACTACTGGCACAAACCCGTCTGTCAAATTAAACACCTCTTTATGCCCAGAAACTGTCCACCTGTGAAATCCATCTACAATTGTCATATCGGGGTTTGCTACAATAGGCTGCGTCCAGCCGTCCTCTAGAATAGACGTTTTTAACAGGTCTAGTTCTGGGGGGGCTACTGCGTTCGGGTTGTAATTGTTAGGGCTTAATAAGTCCCTTTTAATCCATTGCACGTTTTCAAGCGGCATTAATCGGCCGTCTGGTAGCTTTCTTTTTTTCATTGTATTTCTGTTTGTATTTGTCGTTTCCATATTTTATTACCGCTTCGTCACGTGTTATTCCAGCCCTTGTTTGAGCAATACCAGCTAGGCTAGTTACCTTTTGCAGGTTGCGTTCTTTTGAGTCCCCTCTAATACATATTCTAGCCAGAAACTCCCAACTAATACCCGTCAATGGACAGGCCTCTTTTTCATTTTCTGCAATAGGGTGGTCGGTTCTCCCTTTGTGCCAAGTAATTATTTTAGTAATTCCATTAATTGAAAGTTTTCTAGATTCTGGCGACATTTTTAAGAGTAACATTTTCGTGTACTCACTCCATTTAATATCCTGCTCCTTTTCAATTTTTGTACCCGTATAAATGCCGTCGTTATTATACCGCCACGCCGTTTTTACGCCCTCTGCTCGCTCTAGTATTTTATGCCAATAAGCCCCGTAAAATGTTGGCCACTGGTGTAAAGAACGTAAAGATTCCTCTGCAAATACAGAACCAACCCGTTGTTTATTTAACTGGTTGTAATTTTCAGTTCTGTTCATCTGGTCGTATTCGGTATTGTATGGCAGGCCGCTTTCACGCGTGTATTTCCAAACGTCGGTTGCATTCCAGTCGTAAATTGGGTATGCTACAGGCTTACTAGAACTTAAATAACATTCGTTTTTCTTTCGTGTCATTATAGAGTAGCGTGCCATTGATTCCTGCGCGCGTATACCTACTAGACTAATTACGTTTAAACCCTTGCGCTCATAGTTTATAGCGTGTAAATCGCAAACCTCTTGAAAGTCCATTGCCTGTTTAACGCCAAGTGCTTTATATTTTAGGCCGTCATTGTGCTGGTATTGTTCATCGTAATGAAATGAATAACCCTCTAGGGTAGTAATAGCATTTTCTGGTAATTCCCTGCACCAGATTTCTTTTTCTGCAGGATTCCATGGGTACCAAGCTGGCGCATTAAAAGACGCGGCATTTCGCAGTCTAAATGGTAACGCATACCAATAAAAATCTACTTCGGGCATTGCGGCAATTTCCTCTAGGAATTTTATTGTTCCTATACCCTCAATTTCGTGGTCAATATAGATTGTTTCAACTGGTAGTTTTCCTATTTCACGCGCAACCTCTATTGCAATATATAGCATAGCAGTTGAGTCTTTGCCGCCGCTAAAATCTACAATAACTTTGTCGTATGTTTCGTAAAGGTGCTTCATTCTTTCCTTTGCAGCTTCGACAACGTCTATATCCAAATACTTTTTCTTTTTTATGTTATTTGCCATTTTTTTGAGCAGTAATATGTAACGCCTTTTATAGTTTCAATAAACAAAGGTAGGTTTTTACTATGTGAAATAATTTTTTTGTTTTCGCTTTTTAATTCAATAGCTAAAAACACCCCGTCAATGTCGTAAGTATTGTTTTGTAATAGTACCTGCAACGCCTCACTATCCACATCGGTTTTTGGTTTGTAATTAGCGGCGTTCATTATTTCTTTATAGTCTAGAATGTTTCCATTGTGCGCTATTGCATAACTATCTAAAACAAGCGGCTGCGTGTTTTCTAGTCCCCTGCCGCCAAATGTAGCCAAACGCGAATGTCCAATTGCCACTAAACAATTTTCTGCTAGCCTGCTTATTAATTCAGAGTTGGCGCGTCCAGTTTCTTTGTACATTTTTACCTTGTTTTCAACTATACCGAAAAATCCATAGGAATGTCCACCCCTTTCGTCTGCCAGTTCTACAATTGTTTTTAAGATTCCAGCATCTACTTTAAACCCGTTTGAATTAAACCCCCATACGCCGCACATAGTCGTCTGCGCTTTTTATGTATTTTGCAGCCGTTATTACAACTGACTTATCTATGTCGTAAACCTCTTTCCACGCGTTGTCAACGCTCCCTGTCCATTGTCGGGCTGCCCAACACCCCGAACCAACAATAAAGCCGTTACGCCAATTGTAAAAGGGTGCGCGTGGCAGGTTGTAATATTTCATGCAGGCTAGAACGTGTTCGTGACTCCATTCGTACAAAGGCGAATATCTAACAACGCCCGTTGTTTTGTTTTTATAAATTCCATTTACACCTGTGAAATTCATATCCTTTTTGCGCCGCCCCGTTAATAGCATTGATAGGCTTTTGTCTTTTACAAACTTATCCTGCGCGCTATGTTGAATAGCTTTAAACCATTTAGAGGCTTCATTTCCCGTTTTGGGAAACAACCAGTTCTGGTTTTCTGAAAGCCACTTTAAGGTGTGCCCACTATTGTAAACAATAATATCCTGCGGCATATTGTCTGTAACAAACTTTAAAAATTCTGGGTACTCTAATTCGTCTGTCATACCCATACAGGACGGGAAACTTGCCACTTTTTGGCAAACAAAATCTAGAACAACGCTATCTTTTCCACCGCTCCAAGCAACGCCCCATTTTTTACCTGCTCCAGTGTTTTTCTTTATTTCCTCGCACGTTTTGTCAATAACGTTATTCAGTTCCTGTATAGAAACAATGCTGGTAATATTATTTTCAGTGTACAGGAAATTAGCGTTGCTTTCCTTTTGTTTTACCCCTAACATTATTTAGTACGTATTTCAGAAAGTGTAGATGCGGAAACGCCGTTTACAATTGTTCTATTAATCATTGGGTGTATTTCGTCTGTTGCTCCAAAATCACTATCTGGATGAAAGGCTATTACATTCATAACAGAGTCGGTTGTTTTAAATGCGTGCTGCCCGTTTGCGTATCTTTTACCATCTAGTGCAATTGAGTAACTAATATTGTCCCATTCTTTTATGATAAATATTGTGCCCTTTTGTAGTGGCAGGTTTCCAAAAGGTGTAATACATTCCCCTTGCCCGTTTGCGACAATTCCGATTCTATGCGTTGGGTGTGTGTGCTGCGTCTGGTCAATTTTAGCAGGAAAGTGTAAATGATTCAAACAGGGGTTGCCTTTTTTTACTGGTGCAATTAACAATGAGTCTGTGCAGCCGTCAATGTACTTTAAACGCCCCTTATCTTCGATTTGCCCACCTATTTGATACATCGCACTGAATTTATCCTGCGCGTAGTTTCCAGCCCCGTTCACGACCTCTATGACAATTACCTTGCTTAGTTCGTTTGTGAAATTTCGTAATTCAAAAACCTCTGACAGGCTAAAATACATTCCCTCACTTAAATATTGGCTATATCTGGTTGTAGTATATAATTCAATTGAGCCCTTGTAAATGTACCCGTAGTAACTATGCCCAGATTCTGGTATAATTCCAACGCCGTTAATTACATTGTAATATCGAATAGGGTATTGAGCGTGGTTGTCGTCATTAAACAATATGCCAGAATGCGTATTGTCAAAAACTACAAATGAACTATTCTCGTTTTTCATAGCGTCCCAAATTTGTTTATAATGTACATAAACGCCTCTGCGTTTGACACCTTAAACTCGTTTTTAACGGCGTTAATTTTGCTGGTCAATATCTTTTTATCTGTATCTAGCAAAACCATTTCAAATCGCACATATCCGTCGTCAGTGATAGTTGGGCTTTCACTATACTTAACCTGTTCTGGTTCGTATGGTTCCTCGTCTTTATTGTTAAAGTCCTCAAATACGCTTTCTGCAGTAGCGAATGCGTGGTTATCAAACCCCCATTCTGAAAGGTCGTTTGCGCTCCAGTTTGTTATTAATTCTGCCCAGTTCCATTCGCCAGCCGAAACATTGTCTTTAATGGTAAATTCGTTCTGTTGCTCAATTGTCAAACCTTTAGCTACCATAACAGGAATATCCTGCAGGCCGCATTCGATTGCAGCCGAATATCGCATATTGCCGCCAATAATTTCCATTTCGTCATTTACGACTATTGGACGTATGTTTAGCATTTCGGGAAAGTCAGTAATTGATTTTACCAACTTTTGAAACTTTTCATCTTTAATCAATCTTGGGTTGTTCGTGCTCAATCGAATGGCACCAACTTTCATTTTCTTAATTTCCATTGTTACAATATTTGTTCTGAATAAACTCCAATATTAGTATAGTTTCCCTTTAGAATTACACCTGCTAGCATTAATTCATTTCCAACGCCGCTCATTGTAATTAATATGCCTAGCCCCTTGTGGTGGTCAAATTCCTGTTGGTTTTCGTCTCCCAGTTTCTGGGCGGCTTCAAATTCGTGCTTTTCGAACTCTATAAAAACGTCCTCAATTAACCCTGTTACAGATAGCCAAACCATTATTTTTTCGTCCTTTTCCAGACATAGCCCTGTTCGAACCCTGCGCCCTTGTACTTTCATTTTTCGTATATTTCGTTATAATATTGTTCTGGCGTATATCCTGCCCACATATCCATTCCTATTCTAAATGCCTCAATTATCTGCGTTTTTTCTATTCCTTTTCCCATTTGTCTTAATGCGGAAATAGTAATTGCATCTACTCTACCATGTTCTTTAATTTGTGTACGTATTTCATCAATTACAAAATCGACTCCTGTTCGCTTTTTCATAGGTTATATGTGTCAATTCGTTTTTTAACCATTTCTATCATTTTCTCCATTGTAGACACGTAAAATGTATTAAAGTCCCTGTAGCCCTCTGGGTTGCGTTCATATAGTACAAACATTGCCGCCCTTAATCTTTGACTGGGCGTTTTGTTTCCAAGTTCCTCTGAGTCAATTTTAATGCTATTCATAACCTGTTCGTCGTTAAATGTAAAGGCCTCTTTTTTAAAGCACATAACCCCATATCCAGCGCTCCATTGACTAATCAATTCTGCTAAAGAGTCTGGCGACAATTCTTGCGTTCCTATTACAACCTTTAGTGTTTTATCTTTGCGCGTAGATACGCTTTCAATTGCGCAGGGTATTGTTAGCATCTGATTTCGGTTTCTGTATTAGTAGTTTTTTAAGGTACGACTCTATAATTTCCTTTAATGCTCCAGCGTGTGAAATTGGCACTCTATAAGTGATATTCATTGTACGTTCCGCATATTTAGGTTTCGCTCCAGAGTTTGGCCGTTTTCCACCCCTGCGTTCTATTTTGGGTTCGTTTTCCATTCTGCAAATATAATCAAATTTTGATTATGTTTCTATTTTCTTTAATTCAATATTGTTTTGCTTGCATAGGATTAACCATTCGTAACACCTGCGTAAATAAACATAGTACAACTTTGAACTGCGCTCTGTATTAATCAAATGAGCAGCGTAACTTCTATGAGTCAGTTTTGGGTTTAAATAGTGTGCTGGCACCGAATAAAAAGGGCTGCCTATTGCAACCCTTTCTGTCATTAATTCTATTATTTTATCTTCATTGTTCACAATACCTGTCTTTTTGCAAAACGTTCAACTGGGTGTTCGAAGATGCTGGCAATTTTAGATGGTTCTGTAAGTAGGCTATCTAGACGCTCTGCCAGTTGTTTTGCGCCCTCTTTTGCCTTTTCGTCTGTATCTTCATAGTAATAGACTTCAAACGTTATTGCGTACCTCTTTGGCTCTTTCATAGATAAATCTGTTCGGCACAAGCCTCTTCAATGTATTGCCAATCTATTTCCTTTGAAAGCAGTTCCCCTATGTCTCCAGATATATATTTTACCTCTATGAGTTCCACGCCGCCACCCTCACTTGGGTTGTAATAGTCTCCCTCTGTATAATCTTCAACTGCCACTAGGCATTGTATAACTAAGTCCCCTACATTTAATGTAACGTCCCTTTCGTACCCGTCCCTGTTCATTTGTTTTCGTTTTTAGAAATTAGTATGTACTTGCATACGCCCGTACTATAAATTGAGGCCTCTATGCCGTCCTCTTTTAGCATTTCCAGTTTGGCATTCGCCTGTTTGTAGTTTGTGTAGCTAACTGGGTTTAGTCCAAATTTACACGTTTTTGCCAGCACTACTGCGCCGTTTCTTAGTTTGAAGGTTTCTATTTCCATAGTGTTAAAATAATCTAGTGTAATACCCTGTTACGGCTTCAAATATCTGGCACAACTGGTCGTTGTAAACGTCGTTGTATGATTTGAAAACGTGATAGTCTTTCTTTTTGATTCCCGAAAATTCAAGGTCGTAAAGGTCGTTGCCATTTAGCGTAATTGATAGCCATTTTGCTCCAGACTTATTCCTGCGAATATTCATTCTGAGGCCGTTTTCAGTTGCTATAAAGTTATTAGCACCTGTCATTACGATAAACTTGTTACCTCCAAGTTGGTGTAAAATTGTCTTTGCGATTTCCATTTGATTAAGTGTTTGAATGTTTAATTGATTAGATATGCAAATATATAAATTATTTTGATTCCGCAAACATTTTCGTAAAAAAAATTAAATTATTGAGGAAGATTCTTTAAATGAGTAGTAGCCATTTTCTGTTATTATTATGTGGTCTAGCATTATTACCTCTAGAATGTCCGAACCCTGTTTTAACTTTTCAGTTATTTTTTCATCCTGCTTTGAGGGGGTTGCATTTCCAGACGGGTGGTTGTGCGCAATTATAAACGCGCTTGCTCCAACCTTTAATGCCAGCCCTAATACTATTCGAACGTCTATTATACATGAGTCAATGCCGCCGCTGGAAACTTTAAACCACCCTATTGTGGTATGCGCCCTGTTTAAGTAAACTACCATAACTGATTCGCTATACTCTAGAGTGTCCTCGTTCCAGATTTGCCTAAAAAATTCCACTGACTCACTGGGGCTAGAAATTTTGACTTTTTTAACATCTGACTTTTTTCGGCCTATTGTCAGTTCGGGTATTGTAGTGCTATATGTTTTCATGGTATTTTAAATGGGGGCTTTTACACCCCCTGTTTTTTAGAATGAATAATCGTAATAGTGGCGCTTAACCCCGAATATTACATTAATCTTTGAATAGGTTGCTTTCGCTTTTGATAAACCCTGTACGACGTTTATAGGCTGAATATCTTCGTCTCCATAAACTGCTAGACGTTGTTCTGGCGTAAGGCTAGAATATGTATTGTCGCCTGTTAGATTAACTTGGCACCCCTTAATGTACCAGTTGTTATATCGAAAAACTATTACGTAAGGGTAGCCCTGTAATTTTTCAAACTTATAACTCTGTGATTCTGACATTCCGTTATTGTCGGTGCGCTCTGGAATATATTCGTCTATTGTAATTTCGTCGCCCTTAATTTCAAGTACCTCGAATGCGTGGCGGTCGCTATACATTAGGATTGTGCCGCCTTGTCCAACCGCTGGCAGTGTTGCGTTGTTTCCCATTAGGTAATTAAAAAAACTACCCTCTAATTTCATTTTTTGCTTTTTCATTTCGCTTAAGTGTTTAAAGATTAAAAATTTTCGTTCGTTTTGATAGGCAAATATAGACAATATTTTGATTCCGCAAGTATTTTCAAAAATATTTTTATTTTTTTTTTAAATAAACCCCTCTGAGTCCCAGTTTTCTGTGTCTGTAAAGTGTTTCAGAGGTTTTAATGCTGGCACCTTTATTAGTGGAGCAATGCTACTATTGTAATCTGAAAAGTCTGTCATTGTATCATTGTGCCTAAATTCTACTACGCCCACCGCTCCCTGTCTATGCTTTTCAAATAGGTAAAATATTTCATTTGTATACTCTGAACCATTTTCGTCCTGCAGGTTATAATAGGCTGGCCTCCATATAAAAATGACAGAGTCTGCAGTCTGTTCGATTTCTCCAGACTCCCTTAAATCACTCAATATTGGTTTTTTGCTTGGCCGCTTTTCTACTTCACGGCTTATCTGGGCTAGCACTATAATTGGAATATTTAACTCTAGCTGCGTTCTCTTTAATAGTTTGACAATTATACTAACCTCCTGCTCCCTGCTTTGGGCTTTTTGCCCGTCCAAGTGTAGCAGCTGCAAATAATCTATTATTGCCCAGTTGCATTGTCCTTTCCTGTGGGCTTTTTTAATAACTCTAATAGCTTCATTTACGCCGCACGCTGGTTTATAGTACGTGTTAAATTTCGTGCGCTCCACTTTCCCAATTGCCTTTTCGTATTCCAGCCGTTCTGGTTCTGTTAGTAAACGCTTTTTAAGTCGCCTGCTATCAATTGCGCCGCTAGACTCCCTTAATATTAAACGTTGCGCCAGTTGGCTCTTTGACATTTCACAATTAATGTAAATACCCTCTGTCCCTGTAGATAGTCCATGAAATAGTGCGCAGGCCGTTTTGCCCATAGATGGCCGCCCTGCTAAAATTATCAATTCCGATTGCCAGCCGCCTGTAAAGTCGTTTAACTGCTCTAACCCCGTTTGAATTCCTATGAGTTCACCCCTTGCCGCCTTTTCGCATTGTAGGTAGTATAGGTTTCGCTCAAACTGAACTAACTCTGACGGGCTTATTAATTGTTCGTCTACGTGGTTATTTTCAACTAAATCTGTAAGGGACTTTATAATGTTATGCGCCAACTCTGTTCCTTTAGTTTCGCTTGTTTGCAATAGCGTCTGTTCAGTTATAATGGTACTGACGCTTCTAGTTATATAATCATTTTTTAAAATGTCTATATAGTCTGCAATAGGTTCGAAGATTGAAACCCCCGTTCCCCACCTACTAAGTTCTATCATTGCCGTCCTGCTATATTCTGGGCTATTTTTAATTGACAATTCTTTTACTAGGGTTAAAAGATTGACGGCTTTTGCGTTCTGGTGCATTTCCTTTATTGACTCAAATATAGCCCTATGCAATTCCCCTGTAAAATATCCAGCCTCTATTTTTGAGGTGTATTCCTGTAAGACCTCTGGCATCGTAATTAGACTGCCAATTAGTGAAGATTCAATCTGTTCGTTTTCTGGTTGCTTCATAGTTAATTCTGTTTAGTTCGTGTATTCCACGCGCGGCTTGTTTCAGTAACTGGCGCCTGCTCTTTTTTAAAGTCCACTTTCGGTTCGTAAAACGTTTTCCAGTTATTGGCTATTGAGTCCTCTAGAGCGGCTTTAAATTCGGCTGGGCTTTTATAAATCTTTTTAGCCCTGTTTACTAGTATTTCCACGCCGCGCTCTGTAACAGGTTGCTTGTTTTGAGTTCTGGTATTTAGAAAGTCTATAAAAAGTTGGTTTATTTCGGCATTGTTAAAATATACCTTTTGCTCAATAGGGGTATAAACGGGCTTTGCCCTTTTTCTCTTTACATTATCATTTACATTAACATTTACATTATCAGTTGGATTTGTTAGGGTTTGTTCCGACTTGTTAACAGGTGTTAACACTTGTTGACGCTTGTTCCTTTTGTTAGCAGAATTCTTTCCTGCCTCACTACGTTTGACTCGCACGCCCTCGTATGTTTCAAAGTCCCTATCTAATTGTAATTTAATAGGATTGAACACAAAAAATAAAGCGTGTTCTGGTGTTATTGGTTCGCGTTCCCGTACGTACTCATAAATCATTCGAGTAAGTTGTCCCAGTTGTTCGTCTGGCAGGTGTTTAATTGTTTCGTACGCGTCGGTGTAAAGTACGAATGACTTTTTCATAGTAAAAAAATTCCCCAATAGCGGGCTGCGGTGAAACCGACTCCCGAAAGAGTCTCGCAACCCCCTATTGGGGTGAAATGTCCTTAATTCCCTATGGTTTCACTTATAGGTTTGACAAATATAACTTATTCTAAATACCAGTCAATGAGTTGTATACATTTTTTTAAACCAACTCCAAATGTGGCGTAATACCCACTGGCTTTTAACTGGGCCATTATAAGGTTTTGACGTTCCGAATGCTCATTTTTTTTTAGTGTTCCGTCTTTTTTAAATGGAGCTGCAGACTCTGTTTTTATTTCAATGAATAAGCCGCAGTAACCTCTGTTTGGTTTGGCAATAAATAAATCTGGGTAGCCCTTAATGGTATTAATAGAACTATGTTTTTTCGACTGGGCAAAACTCATATAGAGTCCTGCCGCATAGTCAAATCTAAAAACAAGTTCTGGGTACTTCATTGAAAGGTAGCGTGAAATCACTTTGTATATTTCGTCCTCTGCTTTTTTCATTCTTTCTTTTTAATATACTTATCCAGATAGCGCCATTCCTTTGAAAAAAAGTTGTTTATCATATCCTGCGCGGTTTTGATTTCATCTGGCGTATGTCTAGTTACATAAATCGAATGCGCCCCAGATTCGCTTTTCTTTGCCGCTGCAGGAACTCCAATATAGTAAAAGTTGCTAGGGTCAATTCCTGCTATTAACGAATACCACACCGCCTGTATATGGTTGCAATGGCTAATCATATCTTTTTGGAACTGCTCAATATTGCTCGCACTGGTAGTTTTAATGTCGGCAATTAGATTCGCTTGCGGTTTATAAATGTCGTAGAGGGCTTTGGCATTAATTGTAAAGGCTCCAAAGTTGTTAATCGTATCTATTTCCTTTAAAATTGCAAATTCTTTCTGTGCGTCGTTAAATAGCATAGCGGAAAGTGGATTCTCTTGTATACACCTGTATACATTTGTCGCCTCTTTGTTCATTTGTTCTGGTTCGGTTTCCAGCAGGCTTGTGTGAAAGTCAATACCTTTCTGCAGCGCAATTGGGCTACCCTTAAATTCCCCCAAATAAAATTTTTTGATTTTACTGGCAGAAATAGACGGGTGTTTTATGAATTCGTCCCTGCTTAACATTGTTCCCTGCAAGTTTTAAGTTGGCAATATATCTTTCCATGAACAACCTTTGCGTGTGGACATTTGCCAGCCCTAATTTGGTAGTAGTTAAAGTCGCAGTTTTCGTCCCCTATGCGCAATGAATAGTTGTTTTTAAAGTATTGAACTGCAGACGCAGCTGACTCTGAATAGGCTGGTATGGGCATTTTGCTTTTTAATGCGTCCTGCCCGTCGTTATACCCGCACTCATACGCGTATGTAATAGCGTGCCTTTCGTCCATTAACAAATCTTCGGTGTTATTTAATATCCAGTTGTTAAAGTCTATGTCACTTAACTGAATGTACTTTTCAAGTATTTCGCTGAACGTCGTTTTCATCTTAGCACCTGTGTTTTATGTTCGTAAAGTTCAATACCCTTTAAGTGAGTAACGCCCGTTAATTTCATTGCTTTAGGTAGGTTCTGTAAAAGTGATTCTGGGTCTAGTAGCCCTGCTGAAAATAGGCAGGTTAAAATTATATTCCAGTCAATTTCATTTTGATTAGTGACGCGTGCTTTTAAAGTTTTGCGGACGTTTTTAATTTGCCCAGTCTCCAAAGTGATTTCATTAATCTTGTCAGTAAACGTGGCCATTATTCCGCTTATATCATTTGCAGCAGCCCTGTTTAATTGCTCTGTAGCTTCTTGTCTTAGCTTTTCGTTCGCCTCGCGTTGTATACGCTCCCTTTCTGCGTTAAACTCTAGCATAGCCTTTTTTGAGGCCTCTATGAATTTTTTAAACTCTAAGGTGCTAGCCTTTTCAATTTCCATTATACGGGACTTTTCATTGTCTAGCGGCTGCGTTGCTAGTTTTCGAATGCGCTCAATTTCCTGTATAATTTTCGCGGCGGCTTTGCTTACCGACTCAATCTGTTCATATTGGTATACGTTTTCAATTGTAGATGGCGCGGTATTAATAGCGGCCTGTAATTCGTAATACTTTGAACTTTCAACAGACTTGTAAAAGTCTATTATCTGTAGGTTGTTTTCGTTGTTCATGTTATTAGATTAAAAAGGGCGGTTGTTAGCCGCCCTATGTTAGTTTTTAAATTTTAATTAGTCCCAAGGTAGTTCATTTGACGAACCGAAAAAGTCAACGTCTATATCTGCTGGTTTAGGTATTTCAAAACCTTTCGCTGCAGGTACTGGGTAGGCCTCTAATTGGGCGTCCATATACGCTTTGAATTCGTCACTTTCTTTTATCTTATCCATTATAAAATCTGGTAGACTTCTAAATGCCTCCATATCTGGCGCGGACGCTGAAAACATTAGGCTTGGGTTAATCTGGTCTGGGCACACTATACCTTTGGGCAAAGGGCTTATTGAATTAACGTTGGCATAAACAGCCTCTGTTTTATTACTATGAACAACCGAAATCATACAGGGTTGCCCAATTAGATTAAAAACATTAAACGCGGCGGCCTGCTTATCTGTTAGCTTTTTACCTATCCAGCCCTCAACTGCTCGCCGCAATGAGGCCTTTTCGTGCATTGATAGTGTATACATTACGCGAACGTAAAATGGTTGCTTTCCTTTTGATTCCTCAAAAACCTCTAATTCGTTTGACAATTCGAAAAGGAACTGGACTTTGCGCTGGCGCTTTTCCCCGTATAAAGGGGACTTTTCAAGGCGCGTGCCTAAGTCTATAATCTGGTAACACCTTGCGATGTGTGAACCTGCAGGGGCTATTTTTCTAGCCGCACTGCCGCCGCCTACAGGCGCGTGCAATTCTGGTAACATAGTTGGATTTATTAAGTGATTAAAAAAAAATTACAATTCTATTAACTCCAGTTTCTCTTTGTAAACTCTGTAGCCCCGTTTTTTGAGGTAGTTTATCGCGCTAGTGTCTTTCAGTAGCATTTCGGCCTCTGTCGGTTTAGCGTTCTCTACTGGTTCAAATTCTATTCTATACTGCTCCTGCTTAATCTTGTCTTTTATTTCCTCGTTATTCGACTCTGTAAAAGATTCCAATTTGCAGTCTAGTAGTAACTTTTCTGCATTGAGATTTAGCCCCTTGCATATTTTTAGTAGTGAGTCCCAACTTGGATTCTGGTTTTGGTTTTCGATGTTCTGAATAGTTGACGCTCCTAGTCCAACCTCTTTTGCCAGTTGTAAAGTATTCTTTCCATTTCGGTATCTATGCGCCCGAATAGTTGCTCCCAACTTTGTAAAATTTACGCCTTTAATATGTGTGTAGTTCGCTTTCATAGGGCGTTTTCATTTAGGGCGTGAATAACTTGGTCGGTTACGAAATTCCACTCATAGTCTGTTAACGGGTCAAATGAGCGGTACTCTGACGGAACTCCATGTTCCTGCTCCCTGTTAAACAATCTGGCAAGTTGAACCGCTTTTGAGTCGGTACGGGTAAAGATACCCTTGTTGCAGCCGTCTTTGACTAAAATAATTAATACACCTGTTAGGTGATTGTATCTGAAAAACTGGTTTTCAGACGTGCTTTTAAACGTTGTTGTCATTTATGTATAAAGATTAAAGGTTTAAAATTTAGGGCTTAAAGGTATTTCACCTTTAGTAAAAATGCCGTTAATAATTACTTGGAATTCTTTAAAATATTTTCCTTTCATTCTAGCATCTACTACTGCGATAGACTTTCCCTGCGTGTGAAACTTAGGGGCTTCAATAACTATCCATAGGCCTGCTTTTATATACGCGGCGTATGTACTTTTGTCCGTTATAATCTGGTTCATTTTTAAAGAGTTTAAATGAGTAATTCGTTTTATTTGATAGGCAAATATACAACCTTTTTTGAAACTGCAAACTTTTTCTAATTATTTTTTAAAAATAATTACTGCAGCCGCTCCCAAAATTGCTCCAGCCCCTATTTTTGTTGAGGTTTTCTGGTACCATTTTTTATCCTGCTTTATATAAATATTGTCCAGCCCCTTTATTTGAACATACGGGTTGTCTATATGCAGCCTTACAACCTTGTCTTTTTTATTAACTATCCTGTTAAATATTCCAGAACGCAAAGTGTCGCCAATTGCATACGTAAATTCAAACGGCGTTTTAAACCGCTCAATATTTAACCGCCCAGTGCTATCTATATTACCAGTTAGTGATAGCCACTTTGAGTCTTTTTGAAACCTTACAGGCAACTTTAGGAACATACTAGTGTCCACACCTATATCCTGCCCCTTTAACGCGTTGGCTAGCTTAATACTAGTATGCAAGTTTACCTCACTTTTAATTTTGATTATTTCCTGCGCCTCTTTAAGCATCAATTTCGTTTCCAGCAAATCTATATTGGCCTCAGTTAGCTTTGACTCAAAATATATTCTCTGTGACAATAAAGCAGAACTATCTGGGCGCGTCTGTTTAGTAAAAACCTGCGCCCTTTCCTTGTAAATTATTTTAACCACTTCTTGGTTTTCTTTCTTTTTGCAAACAAGCGCAAACAATGAAAGTATAACCAGTAGCAAAATTGCTGATATATATGCTTTATCATTTGAGGTTAGTTTTTTCATTTTAGCTGGGTTATTAACGCAATAAATTTAACCCATATTATTGTTTCAAACTCACACTTGTTTTTTAAATTACACAATAAAATTTCTCTAGCAGTTTTTATTGGCATTTCCTTTTCGACTACGTAATGAGCAGCCGCGTTTAATAGCCTTTCGTCTGCATCAATATCATTTTCTGGTAGGTATGCAGCGCCGCTATCTTTCATAGTTCCCTTGCCGCTTTATTAACCAATAACTTAATTGATTCGTCCAATTTTAGAACTGACTCATTTACCATTTTAAGTAGGTTTTCCCTTTCCTTTTCGTCGGTAATTTTTTCTGTAATTAGCAATTTTACCAAACCTGCAACCGACGTTAATGGCTGGCGCAATTCGTGGCTAAGCATAAATCGAAATTCCTCTAGCAGGGTTTTCTTGCGTTCGTAATCATGCGCCGAAATACTGGAAACGTCCACTAGTTGAACCCCTACAAAATGCAAAGAGTCTAGAATGCAGTAAACATTCCAAAGCACCCATTTAACGCCGCCGCTTTTCTGTTTAGTCTTTGCATAAAAACGTACGGGGTCTGGCGTTTTTTGACAGGCTTTTTTAATAGCATTGATTGAATCCTCAATGTCGGAATCGTCTGCCAGTATATCTTTAAATTTTTTTGGTTTTATGTGGCTAGTATATTCACGAAATAAATC
>Ga0114966_10001310_pt1 | contig 23181 bp, 26 predicted proteins | sample M_130207_XF_Meta_FD_87029 | JGI IMG/M metagenome (GOLD analysis project Ga0114966, IMG submission 87029) | Freshwater microbial communities from Lake Montjoie, Canada to study carbon cycling - M_130207_XF_MetaG | ecosystem: Environmental > Aquatic > Freshwater > Lake | place: Lake Montjoie... | reverse complement strand
GCAGCCGGACATCCCCGAGGCCCTCAAGAGCGTGTGGGGCGTACTTGGCCTGCCGGAGTCGCCCGCCGAGGCCTCGTACATCGTGAGCGACGACACCTTGGTGATCACCCGCGAGCACGTCAATGGGTTGCCCCACTGGCAGAAGCGTCTGTTCGGAGCACTGCACCGCAACGCGGCGAAGTCGGCCGACTTCTTCCGCCTGCCCCCGGGCCAGGTCATTCACCTGGGCACCGAGGTCAGCGTCTAGGCCCACTCAGCGCGCGGCGTCGCCCATCAGCGACCGCGCAATGACGATGCGCTGGATCTCGCTGGTGCCCTCGTAGATCTCGGTGATCTTGGCGTCGCGGTAGTGACGTTCCGCCGCGTACTCGGCCGAGAAGCCGTAGCCCCCGAGCGTCTGCACTGCGACGTCGGCAGCACGTACGGCCACCGACGACGCGAACAACTTGGCCTTCGCCCCTGCCTCGCCATGCGGCTTGCCGGCATCCCGGAGCGCCGCGGCATGATGCGTGAGCAGGCGCGCGGCATCGATCTGCGCGGCGATGTCGGCGATGGGGAACTGCACGCCCTGAAACCGCGCGATGGGGGCACCGAATGCATTGCGCTCGCTGGCATACGACACCGCCAGGTCGAGTGACGCGCGGGCAATGCCCACCGCCTGCGCGGCCACCGAAATCCGCCCGCCATCCAGCGTGGCCAGTGCCACCTTGAGCCCCTCGCCCTCAGCGCCGAGCATGCCCGACGCCGGCACGTGAAACCCATCGAACACAAGACTCACCGTTGACGAGGTGTGCAGGCCCATCTTGCGCTCAGGCGGGCCCGCGGTGAGGCCGTCACCTGCCTGCGCGACGAATGCGCTGACGCCCCGTGCGCCCTCGCCCCCGGTGCGCGCGAAGATCACGAACACCTCTGCGAGGCCGCCGTTGCTGATCCACTGCTTCGCGCCGGTGATGTCGTACCCGTCGCCCACCACCACCGCGCGGGTGCGCAGGGCAGCGGTATCCGACCCGGCATCGGGTTCGGTGAGGGCGTAGCAACCGAGCGCCTCGCCGCTCGCGATACGCGGCAGCCACTCGCGCTTCTGCTCCTCGGTGCCCGCGCGCAGGATCGGCGCAGCCACGAGGCCGTTCTGCACCGCGATCGAGACGGAGATGCCGGCGTCGGCCGCCGCGATCTCCTCCATTACCAGCGCAAGCGCCGTCGCATCGAGCCCGGCCCCGCCGTACTGCTCGGGAACGATGATGCCGAGGAACCCCATCTCACCCATGCGCCGGATGACATCAACCGGGATGTGGTGGTCCTCATTCCAGCGTGCGGCATTGGGTGCGATCTCGTTGGCGGCGAACTCGCGGGCGAGCGACTGGATGTCGCGGTGGGTCTCGGTGAGGGTGGTCATGCGGAAAGCATGACATCTCAACCCGGGTGGCCACGGTGTACCGTCAGGCCATGAGCAACGAGGGCTTCTTCATCGACCATGTCATCTACGGCGTCGTGGATGCAGACGCCGCGTGCGAGCGGCTGCGCAACGAGTTCGGTCTGGGCTCGGTGGCCGGGTCCGAACACATGGGCGGAACGACCAACCGCATCGTGCCCCTGGGACCCCAGTGCTTCCTCGAGATCCTCGGCATCGGCGACACCTCCAAGCCGGACGGCGCATGGCTGCATGCCACGCTGCAGGGGCAGGACCGTGTGCTGTGGTGGTGCCTCGGAGTCGATGACCTCGACGCGACGGCAGCGGAGCGGGGCCTCCCCATCAGGACGGGCCAGGCGCGGAACGCCGAGGACAAGATCGTGTTCCGCAGCGCAGGGATGCCCCAGTACCCCCTGCCGTTCTTCCTGCAGTTCGTCGGCGATACGGCGGTGCGTGCAGAGGTGCAGGCGGAGCGCTACGAGGCTGCCCAGCACACCTGTGCCCCCACCGGATACACGTTCGTGGAGGTGGGTGATTTCGCCCCGGTCCTCGACGGCTGGCTCGGCCCCGATCACGGCCTGCCGGTGCGCTACGAGCCCGGCACGGGCCCCGGTATCCACGCCTGCGGTATTCAGACGGCGGACGGCGAGATCGTCCTGCGCTGACCCTTCGAGTGGAGGATGACGGGATCGAACCGACGACCTCCTGCTTGCAAAGCAGGCGCTCTCCCAGCTGAGCTAATCCCCCGGGACGCGGGAAGGTAGCACCGAGGCGGCCCGATGGTGAGTGCGGTCACCGTCCGGGGAACGGCACCTCAACCCGCACGCGGTCCTGCCACACGAACGCCACGCCGCAGCCCACAACCGCAGCACCGAACAGCATGAGCGACGGCTCCAGACCGAGCGCGTCGAAGCACTCGCCCACCACCAGCGCACCAACGGCGATGCCGATGGCCCCCAGCGAGGTCACGAGCGGCCCGGCAAGTGTGGCGGAGCCCATGGAGATCTCACGCGTCAGTGAGAACTCAGCGCTCTTCCGCACGAGCTCGCCCGCGATGCCGATGAGCACCATCACCACGAGGTCGAGCACGAGCGAGCGGGAAAGGGCAAGGAGCACCAGCAACGGCCCGGCAGCGACCAGCGCGGTCCCGAGGATGGGGTGCCGGTAGTGGCTCCCGCTGAACCGGAAGACGACCGGGCTGGCGATGGCTGCGCCCAGGGCGAGGGCCCCGACGAGGTATCCGATGTACATCGGATCGTCTCCGTGCTGCGCAGCGATGGACGGCATCTGCCGACTCAGCGGGCCGACAAGCAGAAAGAAGATCGTGGTGCTCGCAATGACCACGCGCACGACACCCGGCCTCAAGTACTGCCGCACGGCGTGCGGAACCGCATCGCGTACCTGCGCCTGCAAGAGATCGCACGCGGGCTGCAGCGACCGGGCAGCGATGATGAGGACGGTGAAGAGGGCCAGCGCCACCGCATTCGCGAGGAACGCGGTGGCATACCCGAGGCCAAGCACGATGGCGCCCCCGGCAATGGCTCCGAGCACCCGTGCGCCATTCACCAATACGCGCTCCACCGCACCGACCGCCTCGCGCTGCGCTTCGGGCGCCGTGAGTTTGATCAGGTCGTCTGCGACGGCCGTGGCGATACCGGCGGGCACGGCCGCGAGGAAGGTAAAGGCGAAGACCACCGGCACGGATGCGAGCCCGGCGTAGGCCAGCAAGGCAAGCGCGAGCACGACCATGGCCTGCACACCGAACAGGACGGCGCTCGCGATACGCGGGCAGTGGTTGTGCACCCAGATGCCACCGATCGCACCGCCCGGAATCTGCGGGGCCACGGCGAGTACGGCGAGCACCCCCACAGTCATCGCACTGCCCGAGGCCTGGTACACCAGGTCGGCGGCGGCCACGAGGGTGATTCCGGCGCCGATTGCCACGAATATGCGGGCGGTCATCAGCAGCTGAAACGCCCGCGAGTGCAGCGGTGCCCAGGAGGTGACGGACCGCATGGTGATGTGCCTAGGCATCGGCTCCGCCAGCGTGGCGTACCCACATGCATGTCGTACGGAAGTTGGTCATATCAGTGCGGATCACCGGGATCGGGAAAGGATACCGGCGGCGTGGATGATCGCTGCGCTCCGCTCGCGGTAGGGTGTGGGCATGTCAGATGAGGCGCTCGCCCGCATCGACCAGCTGCTGCAGATCCAGCAGCAGCACCACCTCGACCTGGCCGCGCTCGTCGAGGAGTACCGCCGCATGGTGTTCGAGGCCGACGATGAGGGCGCCGAGGTGCTGTTCAAGACGGCCTCGATCATGCCGGGCGGCAGGTACCACGTGCTCACCACGCACTTGCGCGAGACGTGGCTGGTGCTGAAGGCCGACCTTGTGCAGCTGTTTCCCGACCTTGCCCCACCCCCCAAAGGCGGCACGGGCGACTAGTCGGTGAGTGATGCCGCGAGCGCGGATTCCACGTCGGGGTGGGTCCACGTGTAGCCGAGCGATGTGGCAATGCGCGGCACGCAGCGCTGGCTGTCGAGCACCAGCACGGCCATCTCCCCCATTGATGCCTTGAGCACGAACCCCGGCGTGGGCACCCTGGCCGGACGGCCCACGGCATGCCCCAGGGCGTGCGCAACATCGCGCTGACGCATGGGCTCGGGTGCGCACACGTTGACGGGGCCCGTCCAGGCGTCATCGTCGAGGGCGCGCAAGGTCATTCCCACCACGTCAGCGATGGCCACCCACGGCACCCACTGCTTTCCCCCGGCGATCGGGCCGGCGCCACCGGCGCGGGCGATCTTGGCCAGGCGCGGAACCACGCCGCCATCCGGGGCCAGCACCATGCCGGTACGCGAAAGCACCACCCGAACGCCCCCGGCTGCCGCGCCGAGGGCCGCGCCCTCCCACGCCTGCGCGACGCCCGAGAGGAAGTCACGGCCGGCCGCGGACTCCTCGTCGAGCACCTCGTCGCCGCGGTTGCCGTAGAAGCCGCTCGCGCTGCCGTTGACCAGCACCTGTGGGCCCGCTCCGGCGGCGAGCGCCTCAGCGATGCGCGTGGTGGTGACCACGCGGCTCTCGCGAATAATGTGCTTGCGGTCGTCGGTCCATCGACCATCGGCCACGGATGCACCGGCCAGGTTGACCACCGCATCAACGCCCTCGGTTGCGGCCGCGGGGAACGGCGCGTGCGCCGGATCCCACCGCACCGCGGGAACGCCCGCCACGGTGTCCACCGACGTGGAGACCGGCACTACTTCGTCGCCGCGGGCGATGAGGGCACGCATCACGTGCCCGCCGATCAACCCTGTCGCCCCCGTCACCGTTACTCGCATAGGTACATCATGCCCCGCCGCGTACAATCACGCCGTCCGGAACCGACGCATTGGAGTGCGCATGGCGGCAGTTGACCTGATGGTGCGGGGCGTCCAGGTGAAGCGGCGGGGGCCGCTGGTGACCTGGCTCCTGATCATCATCACCTTCGGCATCTACGGCCTCTTCCACTGGTACTACATGAATCGCGAGGTGCGCGATTTCTCGGCCGCCATGGGCCAGCCCCTGGGCAACAGGCCCGGCAGAAGCGTGCTGGCCCTCTTCCCCGGGGGAATCCTCGTCGTGCCGGCGATCTGGACGTGGGTCACCACCGCCAAGCGGGTGCGCGCCGTGCGCGCCATGGTGCTCAACAACGGCCCCGGCGAGTACCCGTCCGTGGGTCTGTCGGTGCTGCTGAGCTTCCTCTACTCGCTGCAGCACCCGTACCTGCAGGTGTCGCTCAACGGCACGTGGGACCTGGCCGGCGGCACGTCGGCCACGCTCGAGCCGCCGGTTCCGCCCGCGGCATCCCCCGCGGAGTAGCCCTGCTGCGAGTGGGGGCTGCCGCTACGCCGCGGGGCGTGGCGGCGGCTCCCCGTGGCCGTACTCGCGTGCGGCGTTCGGGTGGGCCCGGAGCACCGCCGCGATGGCGGCGCCCTCGTCGGCCGTGAGCGGGTGAGCGGCGAGCGCCGCGATTCCCTGGGCCTGCTGGGCATTGCGGGCGCCGATAATGGCGGTGGTGACCACGGGATTGCGGAGCACCCATGCCACTGCGAGCTCCGCGACCCCGTCCGGGCGACCCGCTTCGTCGGCGATGGCCTGCAGTTCGCGCACCACTCCCACGCGCTCCGCGAAGTACTCGTCGGCGAAGAACGAACTCACCGCGCGCCAGTCGTTGTCGGGAAAGGTGGTGTGTTCGTCCATGCGGCCGGTGAGCAGCCCGTGCGCGAGCGGGCCGTAGGCCAGCACGCCGACGTTGTTGGCCTCGCACCAGGGCAGCTCGGCCTCCTCCACCTGAGGGCGCATCGCGTGGTATCCCACTTGCAGCGACACGAAGGGCTCCACCGCATGCGCCGCCTCGAGGTCGGACAGGTGGTAGTTCGAGACGCCGATCCAGCGGATCTTGCCCTCGTCACGCAGTTTGGCGAGTTCGGCCATGGTGTCGTCGGCCGGCACGCCGGCCACAGGCCAGTGCACCATGTAGAGGTCCACGTGGTCCATCTGCAGCGCGGTGAGTGAACGCTCCAGCGACATGCGCAGGTACTCGCCCGTGGCCTCACGCCAGATGCTGAGCCCCTGGTCGCCGAACTCCCAGGCCACGCCGCCCTTGGTGGCCACAATGACGTCGTCGCGGCGCTCGCGCACCACCTTGCCCACGATGGCTTCGGCACGCCCCTGGCCGTAGATATCGGCGGTGTCGATCCAGTTGATGCCGCTGTCGAGGGCTGCATGGCAGGCAGCCGCGCTGTCGGCATCGTCGGCGCCACCCCAGCGTCCGCCGAACTGCCACGTGCCAAGCCCCACCACGGTGAGGTCGAGGTCTGATGCGCCCAGTCGCCTGGTCTCCATGGTCATCCCTTCGTCACCGGCGTGATGGCCACCAAGAGCCCGCCGTCAGCGTCGTACGCGGGGAAGAGATCCACCAGCGCATCCCGGTCCTCCATGAGCCCCTGCGGACGGAACGTGCATTCCTGCGCCTGTGCGCGCACACCCCACTTCATCACCCGATCCACCGGATCATCCTTGGCGCCGGGGAACCGCAGCGAGAGCGCCTCGACCACGTCGCGGCCGATCATGTCTCCTTCGGGCCAGCCCGTGACCGGCACCGACGCATGCCCGGCGGTGAGCACCCGGCGCTCGGCATCACAGGCGATGAGCGCCGTGAGCGGCCCGGCGTAGTAGTCGTCCATGATCTCGAACACGAAACCGGCGCCGCACTTCTCGCACCCGCGGGGCTGATGCCCCTCGGTGCGTTCGGACGACGCCTCACGATGGGCGCACTGGGGGCAGATGAAAACGGCCACCCGCGAAGCCTAGCCGCCGAGTACGTCGACCCAGGGAGGTCGGTCAGCACTGCCCGGCACACGCCACGTCCACGTGGTGTCGTCAAAGGTGCTGCCCGACATACGCGCCACCTGACCCACGAACGCCACGAGATCCATCGGCTGCACAAGTGATGACGGGGTCATCACGTCGGCGGCAAATGAGAGCACGCGCCCGTTGCCCACGCTGCGCAGCACACCGGCCGGTCGGCCGTCGAGATGCGTGACCACCACCGTGGCGTCGGCCGGAACATCGGTGAATGCCCATGTGCGGTTGTCGTCAACCGGCAGGGTGAGGAGGCCGGATGGCACGCCCGCCGACAGCGCGCTTCGCTGCACGAACAGTGTGGACCCACCGGCCGTGGATGAGAGACGGCCGCCCATGAGCGCGCTTCCCACGTCGGCCAGACTCTCATTGGCCGGGGTGCGCGCAAAGGCCTGCGGATCAGTGACGACGAGGAATCCCCCGGCCGCAACCCAGTTGCGGAGCGCCTCGGCGAACGGGCGCGTGAGCACCTCACCACGCGGGAGCCACACGACCGTTGCCTGCGCAAGGCGGGCCGGATCGGCCTCGAGCCGCGTGTCGGAGTCAAAGCGGAATCGCGCATGGTTCCACTCGCCGAGCAGCGAATACGTGGTGTAGATCGCATCACCCGATGCGTGGTAGCGGTCGTCACCGGCACGCACGTGGGGTCGGGCCTGCCCTTCGCTCATCACCGAGTACACCACCTGCGTGGAGGGGTCGACCGGCGGGTCGGGCAGGTCGGCGCCGCGCAGGCGTGACGACAGCGACAGCATGCCGTCGTACAAGGGTGCGTTGCGGAATCGCGGATTGCCCGACGCGAACAGGCTGATGTGGGTGGCCCCGGCACGCAGTGCCTGGCCCGCCCAGGCGTCGAGGTCAGCAGGCACCGGCGAATACCCGCCGTACTTGAACGCCTGCACGATGATGCGAGTCTGCTTGCCCGTGAGGTCGGACATGAGCTTGGCCCCGAAGCCGGGGTTGTACCGGCCCCGACCCGGGTTCTCGGCCTCCGCGTACGACACGTACGGGTCGGCCTCCACGACATCCGCCGACTGGGCGATCTGCGTGTAGTCCCATGGAAGGAACCCGTTGATCATTCCGTAGTCGTTGGGCACCACACGTGATCCCGGGGCAAGCCGGTGGATGAGCGCGGCCTGCTCCGCCTTCATCGCGCCGAACTCACGACTGACCCAGCGATTGAAGGCGAGCCACTTGAGGCCCTCCACCGGCGACGTGGTCTTCTTCGTACTGAAGGCCGGGGGGCTCCACCCGAAGTCGGCCTTGATCTGTCGCGTCATGCGTTTCCAGACCGTGCTGGTCTTCGCACGCCCCACCGGCAGCACCACCTGTGGCTCATCCGACCCGGTGAACGCCCACACGTACGGCGTGCCGGCGAGCCCCGGCACGATGCGGCGAATCTCCTTGAGCGCCGATCGCCGGTAGGCCGGGTCGAGCAACGACATGCGCCGGGTGGGCGCCAGGGTGTCGGGCTGGAAGACCACGCCCGTGGGCCTGCAGCGCTTGGGGAATCGCGGATACATGCACAGCGCCTCCTTGGCGGCACGTGCCTCCACGTTGGCGTCCCACGACAGCCCGGTCGCCCGGTACTGACGCATGAAGTTGGCGGAGTTGCGCCAGGCGTGCGGCTCGGTGGGGGCAACGGGGATGTCGAACGGCAGCGCCGCGAAGCCGCTGAACCAGAGACCGTTGCTGCCCGCCGTGCCGAGGATGCCATCGATGGTGCGGTACCAGGCGGCCGCCGGGATGGGCGGCGGCTTCCCCTCGCGCCAGCTGGGCAGGTCTTCCTGATTGAGCTCGTGGCTCCAGTCGAACACGTGGCCCATGGGGCGCGCGATCACCGTCTGCGCCGTTGCGCCGGCAGCGACGGCGACCAGTGCGATGGCGAGGGACCTCTTCACGGCCGGAACCTTAGGCGACCCCGTTGTCCTCATGAGCAGGCGCGGGCACGCCCCTTGCTTCAGTCCTTCCCGCGCGCGATCGCAAACTCCTCGGTGCGGCTCCAGTCGATGAACTGGTCGACGGTGTCCGGGCCATATTCGACGGGCAGCGCCAGATCGGCGACAGCGGCCTCGAACGCACCGGTTCCCACGCGATCGACAAATGCCGGAAAGGCCTCGGCTTCGTGGCGCTCGTCCTCATACATCTCAAGCCAACGGGTCACGGCATCGGGCACGCGCTTCGCCGGCAGGCGCACCTTGAGACGCGCGCCCATGGCCACCGCGCCACCCTCAAACCGGCCCCCCACGTGCGGGACGTACGCCGGGATGGTGCGATCGCCCACCTTGAGCGATGCACCATAGAAACCGATGTCGGCGATGTGGTGCTGGCTGCAGCCGTTGGGGCAGCCGCTGATCTTGATGCGGATACGCCGGGTGAGCGGGTCGTCGATCCCCAGTTCGATCATGCGCTCCTCGATGGCCCGGTTGAGCCCCATGGAACTGGTGATCGACAGCCGGCAGCTGTCGCTGCCCGGGCATGAGACGACATCCTCGATCTGGTCGGCCCCGTAGCCATCCAGGCCGATCTCGCGAAGCCGCAGCCACAGGCCGTACACGGCGTCGTTGCGCACCCACCGCAGCATGATGTTCTGGCGGATGGTGGTGCGTGCATACCCGGCCGAGTACTCGCGCACGATGTCGGCGATCTGCCGGAACTGCTGCGGGGTCAGATCGCCCCGGGGAATGCGCACCTCGACGGTGGAGAACCCGGCCTGCCGCTGCGCGATGACGTTGGTGGCCAGGAACCGCTGGAAGTCGGCATCGCCCTCGGGCGCCTGCAACGCGGTCGGAGCGGGCTGCGCCAGCGCCTGCGATTCCTCGTCTGCGGTGAACTCCTCAACCGAGAACGAGTAGTCGCGCTCGTTGACCCAGTCGCCGCGGAGCTCCTCCTCCACCAGGGCGCGCAGGCCGTCGGCGCCGATCTGATCGACCAGCACCTTGATGCGTGCCCGGGCACGGTTCTTGCGCAGTTCGTCGCGGCTGTCGTACACGCGCAGGACTGCCTCGGTCGCCTTGAGGTATTCGCCATTGTCGGCCTCGAGGAAGTCGAAGACGACCGGGGCGACGCGGGGCATGATGGACGTGCCGCCGCCGATGCGCATTTCGAAACCACGCACGGGCGTGCCGTCGATCACCCGGACGCGCGGGATGAACCCACCGTCGTGAATGCCCGTGATGACGAGGTCGGCATCGGTCGCCGCGAACGCCGTCTTGAACTTGCGCGGCATCAGCTGGCCGACCTCCTTGCGCACGAAGTACCGCGCATACGCAGCCGCATATGGCGTGGGGTCGAACAGTTCGTCGGTCGAGACGCCCGCGCGGGGATCGCCCGTGACATTGCGCACGGTGTTGCCGCAGCCCTCGCGCGAACTCAGCCCGAACTCACCCAGGTCGCGCATCAGCGGCGTGAGGTCGACGAGCGGCAGGTGGTGCACCTGAATGCACTGACGGGTGGTGATGTGCCCCTTCTTGAGGGGTGCGTAGCGATCGATCACATCGGCGAACGCGTCAAGCTGATCGGGTGTGATGCCGCCGAACGGAACCTTCACCCGGATCATCTGCACATCGGGCTGCCGCTGGCCGTAGATGCCCTGGGGGCGCAGCACGCCATCGAACTCCTCCACAGGCATGTCGCCGCGCATGAACCGCGCAGCGGCGGTGTCGAAGTCGGCGAACTCCTCCTCGAGCACGGGAATGACATGCCCCGGCACGTAATTGTGCTGCTCGGGGTTCTCAAGGGTGCCGGTGCGGCTCCCTGCGACCTCACCACCAGGCGACTGTTCCTCGGCCACGCGATCTGCTCCTCGGTAACGACACTCGTTGCGACGGATGGGAACCATACACCACCAAACCACTAGGGATAGTTGTATTTCGGAAGGGGCACGTCCGGACCGCGAGCGAGCACGCCAAATTGCGGGGCCGGGAAGGCCCCGTTTCCCCGCAAATATCCGTCTGGCAGCGGCATACAGCGCCCGCCCCCACGGCGTACCGCAACGCCCTAGATGCCGGCGCCGTCCACGTGGCCCATCGGGTTCATGGTGAACAGTGTGTCCGAGCGCAGACCGACGCGAAGCGTCTCGAGGGGAATGACCTCATCGGGCGGGATGTTGCCCAGGTTCACGTTGGTACCGAAGGTCCTGATGAACCATGTCTGCTGTGCCTTCTGCGGTGCCTCGAACAGCAGGCGGTGTACGTCAATGGCGTGCACGATCTCGTCAATCAGCCCCATGCGCACCTCGCCATCGCCGCGGAACACGCCGGCGGTGCCGCTCTCGCGGGCCTCGGTGATGACCTTCCAGGCCCCCGCCCGGAGTTCGGCCTCGATCATGTCCACCCATCGATACGGGGCAATGACCACGTCGTTGTCCTTCGACCCCACCTCCGACAGCACCGTGAAGTCCTGGGCCAGGTCGGCGATGAACTCAACCTTGCGCTCGTGCGGCAGCGTCACCGTGCCGTCCGACACCTCCACGTGCCGAAGCCCCAGCTGCATGACCCACTCGCGCCACTGCTCGAGCTTGTTCTGGATGTAGCACGCCTCCCAGAACGTGCCGCCCAGCACCACCGCGATTCCGGCGGCCTCATAGATCGCGATTTTCTCAGGCAGGTTGCGCGACACGTAGCCGGTGCCCCACCCGAGTTTGACGATGTCGATGTACTCGCCCGATGTGGCCACCAGGTCCTCGGCCTCGCGCACCGACAGACCCTTGTCGATCACGTGCGTGATGCCGGCCTGACGGGGCTTGGGGGGCCTGCCCGGCAGGGTGAGGAAGTCGGGGGCGCGCACGTCGTCGCTCATCGTGCCGCCCTCCCGGCAGCGGAGGCGCCGGCGATGCGGCCGAACACCACGGTGTCGAGCAGCGAGTTGCCCATAAGCCGGTTGGTGCCGTGCACTCCGCCGGTGATCTCGCCTGCGGCATAGATGCCATCAACGGTGGTGGCACCGTGCTCATTGATCACGAGGCCGCCATTCCGGTAATGCAGGACGGGATACACCAGGACGCGCTCCTTCGAGATGTCCACCCCCTGCCGGAGGTAGCGGTTGTGCACATATGCCAGTCGGTCGGCAGTGAATCCCGCGCCGTGTTCACGGTCAATCGCCGCTGTGTCAAGCCAGACGCCGCGTGCGCCATCAGGCGCTTCAGCTCCCTGCCCCTCCGCAACGACCCGGATGATGGCATCCGCGACCACATCGCGGGGGGCGAGCTCGTCAACGAAGCGCTCGCCCGATGCATCGTGCAGGGTGGCGCCGTAGGCACGGGTGGTCTCAGGCAGGGCGTACCCCGCCAATGCAGCGGGCCAGAGGGCGCCCGTGGGATGCCGCTGCCACGAGTCGAGGTCGGTGGCCTCCGCCCCCAGCGCGATGGCCATTTCGAGCACCTCGGGCGTCGCATCGGGGTGGTTGGTGCTCTTCTCCCCCACCCGGGCCGCCTCACCGCCGAGCCCGCCTCCGGCTGCCAGCACCACGGCACCGGCACGCACCTCGTCCTCAGCGCCATCCTTTGCGCGCAGTGTGGCGATCCATCCATCGCCGTCCGGGCGGAGCGCCACCAGTTCAGTGGACTCCCGCACCTCCGCGCCGCTCGCGCGCACCGCGGCGCGGAGCGCCTGCACCATCTCAGCACCGGTGCGCTCGCCCGCCTGGAGCAGGCGCGGGCGCCGCGCACCACCGCAGCGGATGACCCGCAGATCATCACCGTCGCGCGTGAACTCCACGCCGAGCGAGGCCAGCCATGCGATGGCCTCGGGGCCACCATCAACGAGCGTTCGCAACAGTTCTGGGCGCGCGTTCTCGTGCCCGGCCGCGAATGAATCCTCAAAGTGATCGCCCGTGGAGTCATCGGGGCCCACCGCCGCCTGAATACCGCCCTGCGCGCGACCGGTGTTACTGGCGCCGAGCGCCGACTTGGTGATCACCAGCACATCGGCACCGGCATCCCGCGCCGCCACGGCAGCGCTCATCCCGGCGCCGCCCGACCCCACCACCAGAACATCGGGCATGGGGGCTACGAGTCCCCGGGCTCGGCGGGTGCCGCGGGTCCAGACGCCGGCGGCACCAGCTCACCCAGATGTTCACGCGCATACGCGATGAATCCCTCACTCGCGCGGCTCGGCGTGCGTCCCGCGTGGCGCACCAGCGAGAAGTCACGGGCCAGCACGGCGCCGTCCACCTGCACCGCGGCAAGACGCCCTTCGGCCAGATCGCGCTCCACCGCAAGACGCGAGATGACGGTGATGCCCAGCCCGTCGAGGACCGCCGCACGCACCGACTGCTGCAGGCCCAGTTCGAGGGTGACGTCCAGATCGCGCATGCGCACACCCGCGGCGCGGAATGCCGACTCCAGTACCGCGCGCACACCCGACCCGCGCTGTTGAAGGATCATGGGCTGCTCGGCAAGCTGCGCGAGCGTGATGCGGGTCTTCTCGGCAAGGGGATGATCGGGTGGGCAGATGACCACCAGCTCGTCACGCACGAAGGGCTCGAAGATGAGCCCGCGGTGCGGGCGGGCGGCGCCCACAACCCCAAGTTCCAGGTCGTCCTCGAGTACGCGGTCGCACACGGTCTGGGTGTCCTGCACAACCAGCGAGATCTCCACCTCGGGGTTGGCCTCCTTGAAGCCCCCGAGCAGCCGCGGCAGCAACAGCTCACCCGGGCCGGTGGATGACCCCATCACCAGTGGCCCCGCCATGTGGTCCGACAGCTCGTTGATCTCGCGCTCCAGGTCATCCTCCAGCGCAAGGATGCGTCGCGCATAGCCATCAACCACGCGCCCCGCGTCGGTGAGCGTCACGCGGCGCCCGCTGCGGTCGAGCAGCCGATGGCCGAGACGCTCCTCAAGGGAGCGGATCTGGAATGACACGGCGGGCTGCGACACACCGAGTTCCTCCGCAGCGTGCGAGAAGGAGCCCTTGTCCACGACAGTGCGCAGCGTGAGGAGGTGGCGCAGATCCATCGTATGAAGCCTAGACGGGCGCCCCGCAGGGGGCGGTCACGCCTCTAGCGCGTGGACGACTTGAGGTGGTGGTGGCCTTCGGCGCACCAATAGATGAGCCCTGAGCCATCACGCTCGCGACCAACGCAGTACGCCTCGGTGCCATGCGCACCGCACGGGCGCCGCACGTGCGACAGCACGCCACCCGGGCGCACCGGAACGGCAGTGGGGGGAAGGGCGTTCGGGCCGATCGGCACCGGGATGGCCAGCGTGCTCATTCGTTGTCTCCCTCATGACGTGACTGCACGTCCTGTGGTTCGCCGGACACGGCATCGTCCCTGCCGGCACGCAGCGTCGACCACAGGGCCGCCGAGGCCACCTGCGGATCGTCGGTTGCCACGGCCGCACGCAGACCTTCGATGCGGCCGGCCAGTGCAGCGGGGTCAAGCGCCGGGCGTGTGGCGCGAAGAATGCCGCCGTACCGCGTGGGCTTGACCTCTTCATCAAGGTTGAACAGCTCCTCGTGCAGCTTTTCACCGGGGCGCACGCCCGTCACCTCAACCTGGATGTCGCGCCCGGGTTCCATGCCCGACAGGCGGATCATGTTGTGCGCCAGATCCATGATGCGCACAGGCTCACCCATGTCGAGCACGAACACATCGCCGCCCTCGGCGATGCCGGTGGCCTCGATGACCAACTGCACGGCCTCGGGGATGGTCATGAAGTAGCGCGTCATGTCGGGGTGGGTCACCGTGACGGGCCCACCCTGGGCGATCTGGCGCCGGAAGATGGGGAGCACCGATCCGGACGAGCCGAGCACATTGCCGAACCGCACCGCGGCAAAGCGCGTTGACCCGCTGTGCCCGTACATCTCGACAATGCGCTCACCCAGCGCCTTGGTGCCGCCCATCACCGTCTGCGGCTCGACGGCCTTGTCGGTGGAGATGAGGCACACCCGCTCCACGCCGTGGCGCGTGGCCAATTCGGCCAGGGTGGCCGTGGCAAGTGAGTTGTTGGCAATCGCCTGGATGGGGTTGAGCTCCATCATGGGCACGTGCTTGTACGCGGCGGCGTGAAACACGATGTCGGGCCGGTACCGCGTGAACACGCCATCCATCAGATCGGCGTCGCGGCAGTCGGCAACGACCGGCACCGGCGCGTGGCCACGCTCGCGCAGCTCAAGGTCGATCTCAAACAGGTTGTTCTCGGCGTGATCGACGATGACCAGGCTCGCAGGACCCACCGTGGCCAGCTGACGGCAGAGCTCGGAGCCGATTGACCCACCGGCGCCGGTCACCAGCACGCGCTTACCGTTGAGGTACCGGGCAACACGCGCCATGTCCACCTCAACCGGCGCGCGACCCAGCACATCCTCCACGCGCACCTCGCGAAGCTTCTGGACGGTCACCTCGCCATGGATGAGCTCAGGAAGGCCGGGGAGGGTGGTGACACGCACGTCGGCCTCACGGCAGCGGTCGACGATGTCACGGCGCACGGCACCAGTGGCCGACGGCATGGCGATGATGACTTCGCGGGCGCGCGTCTCGCGCAGCACCCGAGCGATGTCCTCGCGCGCGCCCAGCACCTTCACGCCGCCCACACGCAGGCCCGCCTTGCGCGGGTCGTCGTCAATCAAACCCACCGGCGTGTAGCCCAGACCGCCGTTCTGGCGCATGTCGCGCAGCAGCGAATTGGCGGCCGAGCCGGCGCCGCAGATGATGACCGGGCGCCCGGTGGAGACCGCACCGCCCCGGTTGGATCGCTCCATCACGGACCGCACGACAAATCGCACGCCGCCGATGAGCAGCACCGCAAACAGGAAGTCGAGCGCGAACACACCACGCGGAACGGCCTCAAAGCCGTCAGGGCGCCAGATGGTGAGCACCGTGGTCACCAGCAGGCTGGCCACCAGACATGCCAGCACGATCTGCTCGAGGTCCTGCATTCCGGTGAAGCGCCACCAGCGCGTGTACAGGCGGAACGCCACGAACACGGCCAGCTTCAGCACCAGCACCACGCCCACGGTGATCAGGAACAGGCGGGCATACCGACCCGGCAGGTCGCCGTCGAAACGCACCACGAACGCAAGCCACCACGCCAGGGCGATCAGGGCCAGGTCAACAGAGACCTGCCCAAGGCGATGCAGATGCCCGCGCCACGACGGACTGATGAAGCGGTCGCTCATCGACGATCCATCGTAGTCGCAGCACCCATGATGAGTTCCAGCAGGATGTTCGGATCGCGCATTGGTGGGGAGATCCCCCGCTCGCGGCGAACCAGTGCGAGGTCGGCGGCATCCTCAAGCCGATGCATGCGCCCCTCGTCAATCAGACGCGCATCAACAGCGCCCAGACGCCCGGCAAACGGGCTGTACGCGGGCACGCCAAGCGCCACGGCCTCGCGATTCATGGTGCCGCCCGCGCTCACCACCAGGTCGCTTGCCGCAATGAGCCCCGGCCCGTCAACTGCCTGCTCGGGCACCATGAACCCGCGCGCGGTGAGGGCCTCGCGCTGATCCTGCGTACGCGGCAGCACCACGGTCTGCACGTGCTCGCGCTCTGCCTCAAGGCGGTCAACCACCTGGGCGAACACGTCAGTGGATGCACCCCGGTGGTACAGCGTCACCTCGGGTGGTGGGCGCAGCGTCACCGTCACCAGGTCGGGGTCGAGACCCAGTTCGGCCACCACGCCGGCAGGATCGGGCGCCTCATCAGCGAGGTAGTACTCCTCTTTCAGGCCGGGGTACCGCATGAGCTTGGGTGACCGGATGCCGTACTTGGCAAGCGCCCGCTCGGGGATGGCGTCGGGGACGATGACCCGGGTGGCGAAGCGGCCGTTGAGGTGATGCATCGCGGCGGCATGCTCGTAATCGAACATGGTCACCTGGGGAATACCGGCCAGGCGGGCAACGACGGGCTGGTCGGTGCTGCCATGGGCCACAGCGAGGTCGAACTGCTCGCTGCGCACCATCTTGGCCAGTGCCGACGAACGCGAGGTCATGGCGCGGGCCTTGCCCTTCAGACCACCGCCGCCATGTGCACCCATGGTCCGATGCGGGATGCCGTACCGGTCGAGCAGGCCGATGGTCTGCGCGAAGTCGCGGGAGGTCACCACCACCTCATGCCCCTCATCCTCCAGCCGCTGGATGAGCGGCCGGAAGATCAGGACATGCGGAGAATTGGTGACATCAACCCAGACCCGGATGGCGGGCCCCCTTCAGTTGGCTACAGACGGGAAACGGCGCGGCCGGTTGCGGCCACGACCTCCTCCACCTGCTCGCGCGTGAGGTTGGGATGCATCGGGATGGCGAGGCCGGTACTGGCCCACTCCTCGCACACGGGCAGATCGCCCTTGGAATACCCGAGGTCCTGGAACACCGGCTGCAGGTGCATGGGGATGCCGTAGTACGTGACGGCCCCCACGCCCTCTTCGTTGAGCAGCTCGCGCAGGCGGTCGCGCTCGGGGTGGCGGATCACATACAGGTGGTAGATGTGGCGGGCGTCGCCCTTCTCCACCGGCAGCGTCACGTGCTCGCCCAGACCGCACTCGCGATACCAGTCGGCCACCTGACGGCGTCGGTCGTTCCAGTCGTTGACGTGCGGCAGGAACGTGCGCACCGCAGCCGCCTGGATCTCGTCGAGGCGCGAGTTGTAGCCAACCTCCGTGAAGGTCTGCTTGTCCTCCGACCCGTGGAAGCGCAGGCGGCGCACCAGATCGCCAAGCCCGGCATCACGGCACACGACCATGCCGCCATCGCCGATACCCGGGAAGTTCTTCGTGGGGAAGAACGAGATGGTGGCGATGTCGCCCATGGTGCCCACGGGCCACTCGCCGTCGGCCGCCCCGAATGCCTGTGCGGCGTCCTCGATCACCGAGAGCCCATTCTCGGCTGCGGTGGTGAGAATGGTGGTCATCGATGCCGGGTGCCCGAAGATGTGCACCGGGATGATCGCCTTTGTCTTCTCGGTGATCTTCGCCTCGATGAGCTCTGGATCGATGCATGCCGAGTCGGGGTCGATGTCGACGAACACCGGCGTTGCACCGTGGCGCGCGATGGCCTCGGCCGTGGCGTAGAAGGTGTACGGGGTGGTGATGACCTCGTCACCGGGGCCCACACCCAAGGCCTGCAGCGCGATGACGAGCGCATCAGTGCCGTTGGCAACTCCCACGCATGGACGGTTCTCGAGGCGCTGTGACACCTCAGACTCGATCGCCTTCACCCGCGGGCCCAGGATGAAGGCTCCCGTGTCGAGGATGTCGGCGATCTCGGCGTCCAGTTGTTCGCGCAAGGGCGCGTACTGGGCGCGGATGTCCATGAGGGGAATACCCATCAGTTCCTTTCGGCAGCCATTTACAGCGAAACTACCAACGCTCGCGGTCGCCGGAGCCCGCCCCGGCACCACCGGGGACGTCGGTCACCGGTGCCGCGACAGCGGGCACGATCACCCGCACCGTGGTGCCGAAACCCTCGCGCGAGGTGATCTCGGCCTCGCCACCCGTGCGGTCAGCGATGTGTTTGACGATTGAGAGGCCCAGCCCGGTGCCACCGAGGCGCCGCGACCGCGACGGATCAGCCCGGTAGAAGCGCTCAAACACATGCGGCAGATCGCGCTCGGGAATGCCCAGCCCGTCGTCCGCGACCTCAATCTCGACGCAGTCGCCCACTCGGCGCCCCCGCACCACGGCCGTGGCGCCAGGCCCCGCATACCGCACCGCATTCTCGGCCAGATTGCGCACGACCATCTGGGCCATGCGCGGCGTGAGTGGCGTCCAGAGGCCACGCTCCACCTCGGCCATGAGCCCCACGCCCTGCTCCCCCGCCTCGCCTTCCAGCAGCGACACCACGCCCGGAACAACTTCGGACACGTCACTGCGCTCGCCGGACGGGTCGCCCTGCTGCGATTCGAGCTCAGAGAGAAACAGCACGTCGTCGATCAGCGCCTCGAGGTGTTCGGCCTCCGCGCGCGAGCGCACCACGAAGTCGGCGCGCATCTCCGGCGGCATTTCGGGATCCTCCAGCGCCTCCAGCATGCCGCGCAGACCCGTGAGGGGCGTGCGCAGTTCATGCGACACGTTGGCAACGAACTGCGATCGCAGTTCCTGGTACGCGGTGGCCTCGCTGCTGTCGGTGAGCGTGATGAGCACCTCGCGCACGCCCTCCACGTCAAATGGCACGAGCACCACACGAAATGTGCGCCGGCCCTCCACGAACAGGCGCAGGTCGAAACGCGCGGGGTCGCCGGTGCGAATGGCGTCGCGCACACGGGCCGACAACTGGTGGTCGCCGAATGCCTCGAGAACGCCGAGGCCATCATCGAGGAACGGGAAGGTTGCGAGCGCAGCCGGATTGACGGCGTTGATCACGGCATCGGAATCCACCCGCAGGCTCGCCACGGGAAGTGCCGCGAACACGGCCGACGACCGGGCCTCGTCATGCAGTACCTGCGCGCCCTCGTCGGCCACCTGTGGCGGAGCGACGGGCACCGCCGCGCGGCGGGCGACAATCACCGCAGCCACGGCCACCACCAGCGCGATAAGCGCGATGATCCATGCAACTGCGGTCATGCCGCGGCCCGCCGCCTGCGGTAGCGCACCAGCATCCAGATAATGCCCGCAACGATCAGCAGGGCGACGGCGTAGTCGAAGTAGTGGAGCTTGTGCTGCACGGCCTCCCAGTTATCGCCCACCAGCAGGCCCAACCAGGCAAGAAGCGTCACCCATGGAATGCAGCCGATGATCGTGAGAACGGTGAAGCGCCAGAACGGCATGCGCGACACACCAGCGGGAAACGAGATGAACGTGCGGATGATGGGCAGCATGCGTGCAATCAGCACGGCCCACGAGCCGTAGCGCTCAAACCAGCGGTCGGCCTTGTCGAGCCGCTCGGGCGTGATGTGCAGCCAGTGCCACTGCAGGGCCCAGTCGCGCCCCTTCTTCAGGCCCACCCAGTAGGCGATCCACGATCCCACAAGGTTTCCGGCCACTCCCGCCACGATGACGGCGAACAGCGTCGTCTTACCCTGGCCGGCGAGAAACCCACCGAAGAGCATGATGGCTTCACTCGGCACCGGGATGCAGGCGCTCTCAAGCACCATGAGGATGAAGACGGCCCACACTCCATACGAGCCGATGACCTCAGTCACCCAGTTGACGAGCGGTGCGGTGATGTCAGGCACGCCGCGCCCTCCCCCCGATCATCAGCGAGATCAGGACTCCGGGCCCTTGACGGCTGCGATCTCGGCGTACAGCGCGCGCATCTCGGCGACGAGGCGGTCCACCTCGCCCTCGAGACCCGTGAGGCCATCATGCTGGCGGTAGGTCACGTGGCCGAGTTCCTCGGCCAGCGCATTGACCTTGCGCTTCAGCATGAGCTCGTCACCCTTGTCGCTGGCGGCATTCGCCGCACCACGCGCGGCATTCTCGGCCGCCTTGGCGGCCTCCATTGCCTTTTCCTTCCAGCCCATGGGAACCCCCTAGCTGCGGTCCGCAACCCACGCCATCGTCGCGACGACGGTGGCGAGGATCGCGATGATCAGGGAGACAATGATGCCCCATGCCTGATCATGAATGTCCATCAGCGAGAAGATGACGTACCAGAGCGTGATCGACGTGAGGTAGGTGATGACGCTGATGCCCGGAAGGCGCGGCACCTCGTAGTCGAAGGCATCGGCAAGGGCCATGAGGCCGGCGGCAAGCGCCACCACGAACACCAGCCACGAGGCGTCGGCATCCCAGGCGCGCACGCCGCCATCGCCCCACTGGAAGAACATGCTGATGATGAATGCGCCGTTGAGGATGGCAATGCCGAGCATTCGCTCGCGGCGGTTCATTGACTTGAGGTAGTTCACGGGAGGCCTTTCGCGCTAGCCGCGCCGGTCGATCGTCCATGCCGCGAACGCGAAGACGAGCGCAGCGGCCGAGAGGCCGAGCGCGGTCCATGCGCCGTAGGCGATGCCCTCGCCCGCCAGGATGAACAGGGCCGTATAGAAGAGGCCCATGGGCAGGAGAAAAGTGGCCACCGCCGGCACCGGGAGGGCCCGGAAACCGTCGATGCTCACCGCGTCAAGCAGCAGCAGCAGCGCCGCGACTCCAACCACCACGATGCCGAGCCACGATGAGTCGATGAGGTCCCATCCGCTCACGGAGTCAACCGCGGTGTCAAACCACGGAAGAAAGAGGCTGCCAATCCACAGGCCACCGAGCACGGCGGCCAGAATCTCAAACCTCTCGAGTGCGGCGAACCTGGGCACGCGGCGAGTGTACCCGCCCGCCCGGCGCATCCCGGCAAGTGTTACCGCGCGTCATCCCGGTAGAGCGAGTACGACAATCCGAGCGCGATCACCGAGAAGATCAAGGCCAGCCATACCCCATACGACAGGCTGTCAGCCGCGAAGATGAAGATGATCACGTAGAAGACCAGCAGCGACATCAGATACGTCGCAAGGCTTGTCACCGGCAGGCGCACCGGAATCTCAACGCCCAGCGCATCGGCGGCGAGAATGCCCCCACCCACCAGCGCGATGAGCATGGCGATCCACCATGCCCCGAAATCGGTACCCGATGCACTGACCGGGCCCACCGACACCCACTTCAGAAGAAGCGTGAGGATGAAGAGCAGGGCTGCGATGGCGGCGCCGAACATCTTCTGCTCGCGCGTGATTTCACGGAGATCCATGCCCCACTCGTTCGCCCCGCCTGCCCGGGTACCTCCCGGCCGCTAGGGCAGCAGGAATGGGGGGTTGTGCCCCGGGATGATCACCGCCGGGGCGAGACCCCTGATCGCCTCGAATGCACGAAGGTGGGCATCGCGCTCATCAAGACCCTGTGGGGGGTTCATGTCGTCGAACCAACTGGGGTCAGGCCCGAGGGTGTCGCCGGCGATGACCACACGCTCGGCAGCGCACTCGGCAATGACCGCCACATGCCCGGGTGCGTGGCCGGGCGTGTGAATCCACGTGAGCCCGGGCCGGATCTCACCCGACGCACCGGTCATCACCACGAGCGAGACCTCGTCGAGAATGCCCCGCTGGCGTCGTGCGTACGGGGTCTCCAGTTCGCGCTCGTGCACCCACACCTCGGTGACGCCGGGCAACTGCGGCAGTGCCGACAGGTGGTCGGAGTGCAGGTGGGTCATCACCACGGTGCGCACGGTGTCGGGCTCCATACCCCGCGCACGCAGTGCCCCCGCCAGCATGTCGCCCTGGGTCTGGTAGCCCGGGTCGATGATGATGGGCTCCGGGCCGGTGAGCAGCACGGTGTTGGGCCAGGCGATCATGCCCGGCACCGCGCCGTCGAGCTTGCGGTACGCGGCGAAGGTGGCGGCAGACGAACCGGCGCGGGTCTCCACCACCTCGCCGGCAAGCAGCCCGAGCACGATCCTGTGGGCGGGGATGAGCAACTCCCACGCGAAGGGCCCGCCCGCCACGGTTACTCCGCGGGTTCGTCTGCCGGGCGCGGGCGCTCGGACGGCTCGGCGTAGCAGGGTGCTTCGAGAAAGGCGCCGACGGGGTCGGGCGATCGGCGTCGGAAGCGCTCAATGCGCACCATCACGGCCGCGCGCGCCGGTGCGGCAAGTGGCGATGCCGCCAGGCCCGCGAGCCCGACGCCGATGATCACTCCGCGGCGGCGGGCGCCCATGCGGCTACTTGAGAAGTGAGAGGAACTCGTCCACCGGAATGGCGGTGAGCGTCTGGAAATGCGCCGTGCCGCGAGCTGCAAGCTCGACCGACACACGGGCGATGACCTTCTCGTCAGGTGCCTCGACGATGTTCACGAAGTCGTACGGGCCGAGCACAGCCCACTGCTGCACGACCTTCGCGCCCATCTGCTCGATCTCCTGATTCACTTCCTTCACCCGCTGCGGGTTGGCCTTGATGGTCCCCGCGCCATGAGGGCTGAGGGTGCTGAGCAAGATGTAGGTGGGCACGCGAGCCTCCTCGGGAAGTGCCGGAGCAAGTCGAGCCTACCAGCCGCGCGCTGACATAGGATGCCGCCGGTGAGCACACGAGCCGACGACCGCGGACCGCGCGGCACGCTGCCAGCCGTCATCGCCGCGGCTGCAGCGATCCTCGCGGTCAGTGTGTTCCTCCCCTGGTACACCGCCGACGTGGCGCCGCCCTTCTCACCCGAGTCGAGCTCGGGGTGGGATTCAACGGTGCTCGGCCGTGCCGCCTTCGCCGTCGCGCTGCTGCTGCTCATCGCCAGCGTGCTCATCGTGCTCGACCTGCGCGGCACGTTCCCGCTGGACGGCGAGGTGGTGCGGGCGCTCAGCTGGCTCTGCCTCGTGCTCGCCGTCGGTGCCACGGCGCTGGTGACGTGGCGCCTCATCCGCCCGCCGGGCCCCGCCGAGTTCCTGGCACGGGATGTCGGCATCTACATCGCGATGGGTGCGGCCATCGTCGCGCTCGTCGCGTCCATCGGCGTCGTGCGTCCGCG